>Ga0209489_103191_pt1 | contig 32314 bp, 16 predicted proteins | sample SiratrowhiteBW_FD_187527 | JGI IMG/M metagenome (GOLD analysis project Ga0209489, IMG submission 187527) | Root nodule microbial communities of legume samples collected from California, USA - Siratro white BW (SPAdes) (version 2) | ecosystem: Host-associated > Plants > Roots > Nodule | place...
GCACATGCAAAAATCACCCAGATTGATTCCTCAAATCTGAGATTCATAAGAGAACTTCAAAGATGCGGATTCCTCAGCTATCTAATCGATTATCCAGCATTAAAAGACGATGTTTTGCATACAATAAGTCGGAACCCTATTCCTAGAATCCCAATTTATCACGTATTTCCTCTAGGTCATAAACTCAAAATCACTTTCCAGTAGTTTTCAAGAATTAAAGGCAAGATTCCATAAAATACACAATCAAGCATGAAGAACAAGAGGGAAATACCAAATCTGAATAGAAACTGAATATTATAAATCAAGATCCAAGGTACAGATGAGTTTCGAAAAGATTACATTCAATCCCAAGATATGAAGACTTAGCTACCCATGGCAGCCATTAAAACTCAACAACGGAAGATAGCTTGAGAAACCGTAAGCTCCAGCTCGGATTTCGTCACTTCTATGCTTTTCTTCTTGCTTCTCCCAGTTTCAGATCCCCCTCTCTAAAACCCTAAAATCCTCCTTTTAAACTTGGTTTGGGCCTAGGTGAAGTGGCTTTTCTTTTGGGCTTTTTCCTATTTTAAACTTTTGTTTCTTTTCTTCATGAATCTTCCCATCTATCATTTTCTTCATTCTTTTTCACCTGAAATTTCACAATAATTGAGATTAAATTATTTCCTTTAACTCAGGACTCAAAACATATATTTAAATCCAAAAACTCTAAAATTGGGAGAAATTACTATTTTAAATAATACTAAAACCCATAAGTACTCAATATTTTTCATGTATAAAAACACTTAAAATTGGTACTTATCAATCACAACCTTTTTTTTTTTCAGATCTCGTAGAACTTTTACATTTATAATTATAACAATATTTAAACCAAATCAATAATTACTTTATAACTTCACAAATTTTTTTTTCTAAATCAAGAAAATGTTTAGTTTCTAACTTTTTCAACTATTATTTATACAAATAAAACTTTAAGAATGTCTTCTTATTTATCACAAATTTAAGTTATTAAAAAATAACTATACGAGTACTTTAATTTTATAAAATTAATTTATAAGTAAGATTTACACATATTTATATAATATAATTTTATTTTATTTTTAGTTAATATAAGATATTGAACCCATTTTATTATTAAAGACTACACATTTTAAATGTAGAACTTGATATTTCGAGTGGTCTAAATGCGATTTAATAATATATGGTACGATTAATCTAACAAGCCTCTATAAATTCTAATAGACTTTTATACTATATTATGAAAGAAACTTAAACCTAGTTCAACTTAGAAAAATTATAAAATAAGATGGTTATAAGAATATATATATATATATATATATATATATATATATATATATATATATATATATAATCTTGAGTTAATATATATTTTATTTTACTAATTAATTCATATTAATTCGTAAACGTTAATACTCAAACATAAAGATTAAATTGATAGTGTCACTTGCACGGAACAAAACCGACAAACGATCTCATACCGATTTCGTTTTGTTTGTTTTAGGAACTCACATACTCATTTTGTAGTTTTTTTTTTTCTTTCACTTTTTTGGTCAAATAAAAAAAATGAAAAATGTGACAATAAGTAATTTTGATCTATTAATAATCTTGAGCCATTTGTTGTCTGTTTCATTTATTTTGGCTAAAATACATATTTATTCTTCATTTTATTTTTGTTTTGAAAAAAAAAAGAAAGTAGAACATGTGAAGGACAATTTGAAGAGGCAAATGCATGAGGTGGGAAGGTGGTTAGGGATGGAGAATGAAAGAGGAGTAGAAAATGGAGAGGAGAAGGAAGCCTTTACATCATTACAAACAAGAAAAGGATTACATGGAGGTTGGTACACCTTCCAAAGAAAGAAAATCAAAACTCTATGAGAAAGTCAAAAAGTCCAAAAGTTTAGGGTTCATGACAAGGACACTGTGCATTCATCAAAATTGCGTTACGTGGATTCGCATTCCACACACAAACTCAAAGTTAAAATAGTGCATGCTCCATTCATCTTTTGATGGCGAAACCATTGTTCTCATGTGAAAGGCAATGATTATTCCAATAGAATAATGAAGTTAGAAAAAGAAGAGCCTAAGAAATCATCAAGAACCCACATGTTATCTTATGCAAGCAATGCGTAATGTGTATGTGAGCCTAATATGGGGCTTGAAATGAGGAAGAAGTTACATTTTGGTTGGTAAATATATCATAAATTGCTTGTGGTTTGGTTGAATATGAGTTTTATAAGTACAGTGTATTACAATTTTATTCTTAAAAATTAATATCAGAGATATTATTCACTTTAAAACTCAGAATTTCATCATAATTTTATTTTTAAAAGACATCTTTGTATATTTAAAGCGACTTTAACTTTCATTTCCAAACACTATTAAATGTAACAAAATGTAAATAAATATGACTTTAACCTCTACTTACAAATCATATAAAACTATCAGATATAACAGAACATAAATAAATATTTATATTCTTTCGTAACCAATGAAACATTTAAAAACCTAATTTAAGAGTTAAAAAATTGAGCCTACTATAATATATAATTCAAGGAATTGATAGAAATAGAAATATAATTGAATTTGGTGGAGGAACTTGCAAGGGTGATAATATATAATTCAAGTAGTTGATATAGTTTTTTGTGATTGGTGCTTGTACACCTGTAAGTGGCGAACACTTCATGCGCACATACATTGTCTCTGTCTAAGTTGTTTTGTCTATATTTATAATCGTGAATTGTTTCTTTTAACTTTATATATTATAATATTATGTTTTAGATAAGAATAACGCTTTTTTTTTAGAAAAAAGATAAGAATAGTGATTACAAAAGAGTAATTTTATGAACGTTCTTGGATTTTTTAGATTTTTTTTTTTTTTTGATTTGGCATGTTTATCTTTTTTTTTCTAATTAAATTCAATATTTTATAAAAATATTAATAGTTAAAAATTACCTTTGTATCACCATATAAATTGCCGATCCTAAATCTAAAATTGAAGTTATGTGTTAAAAAAATTATTTATTATAATTTAGCTCAAATAAATTAGATTACATTTTATTTTATATTGAATTAGATCTGACTTAACTCAATGTCACAATCTTTTATAAGTTAAGTGACAGGTTTAGTATATTAAATCAAATATCTAACTTAACTCGACAAAATTATTAAACAATATTAATCATAATAGTAATGGTAATATAATTATCATTCGATTTATTTCACTATTTTATTAGTTATATGTGTATTTTTGAAATATAAGTTATTTAATTTTTAAAATATTAAATAATATAGTTTATTTTTTAAAAAAATATTCTAAAAGCTCAAACATTTTTTTAAATTATAAACTTGAAAAAATAAATTCAAAATATGTAACCTAGTTAACCCAATTTAAATAAGTTAGTTTGAATTAATTCTAATAAATATAATTTCTTACTAAAAACACAAATTTGTGAAAATCTAACATTATTAATAAATATTTGTCATCATTTTAATATCCATGAGGAAATAATTATACACGTAAATAACAATCTACGTAATTACGTGATAAATCAGGAAAATGATGTGAAGGTAAATCTCACAATAAAGCTCATGCTTATATTATGTTGCTTGATAGGCTTATCAGTGTTGTGTCATCGAGTGGAATTCTTAGAAAGGAAGTCTATTAACAAAAAAGGATCCATAGATATACGGATAATTCATTTTGCATATGTTTTTAATATAGCAAGATGACCACAATCTTGATACTTGGGTAGTAGATGTTCACGTCACATAACAGGATAAAATTTTATGTTTCATAAATTGATAAGCAAGTAGGGAGGCCGATAAGAACTAAGAATTGAAATTTAACCAACCTCAAACACATGTACAAATAAATATAAATAATCCAAAGGATGTTTTGCAAATTTTAAGTAGACCAATAATCAGGTCAATGACCCAAAAACTGAAAGAGACATTGATTTGGTTGATTCAAGACATTTTGACTGCACAAACAAAGTCTAAGATTGAATTGAAACCTGATCACGTTCTTAATTTGATATGAGATGATGAAGGAATTAAATGAATGCGATTTGGGCTAAAAGCAAGTCAATTGAAGAGAATGACCCATAGAAAATGCATCACCAAATTTAATTTAAGTGTAAATGAGTTATTTTGGGCTTAGGTTAAAATCTGAAGAGTCACCCATTATTGTGGACGAATTTTAAATTTTTTTATTTTCGATGTATTTTGATTAATTTTCCATAGGGCTTAGAGTAGTGATGCTTAGTAAATTGTGTTTTTTATTTTCCCATTTTATATAATTAATTAGTCATCTATAAGTGTGCCAAAAAGCTGTTGCTGCATTAAATTTGGAGGCTTCTAGACCAATAAAGAGTTAGGTTAGCTTTTAGAAACTAACAAAAGTCTACTTAAGTTAGAAAATAGATGTAAACAACAACTTTGAATTTGAAATACGAATTTGATTATGAAAATTTCAGAAGTGAGAGTTTCTCTCTTGAGTTCTTCATTGGACTTGCAACTTATCAATGACTAATCATCCTTGTGGCATTTTTCATACTTTAGGGTCTTTGTTGCGTTTCTTTTCTGCAAGACAAGGGTTCTGAGTAGATCATCCTAAATCTGAATACTTAGGGATCTTGGAGCATTCAAATACTCTTTGTTAAGAGTTATGGGAATTATTCCTAACCGGGTTTACATCAGAGGCAATGTCATATTGGGAGGAAACCAGCATGACAAAATAATTAAAGTTGGTTGGATAGGTGTGAAACTTTACCTTTCATTGAAAAAGTTCTTTTAGTAGACAATCTAAAACATAATTTGTTGAGGGTAAGTCAATTGTATGGTAGTAGGTACGATGTTTTTTTCAATAAAGATTGATGTGTAGTTCACCGTGATGGGACCAAATTAATTACTAAAAACAAACAAGGTAATCTTTATAAAATTGATATGGAGGAGTTGTTAGCTCACGAGGTCTCTAAGCTATTGAAGTTTGTATAGCCAAGGATGTGGCTTAGTCTTCAAATTTAATTTGAACATCAATCTAGAGCTAGTCACATTAGTACGAATTCCATTATCAACAATCAAAAAACACAATTTCCCATTAATATAACATCTAGTATGAAAAAATGTTCTCTCTTTAGGATCGGTCTAAAGATTGTAGTTGATTTCCCAACAACCTCCTAATCATCAATAAATCATCATCCATTGCTTTCACCTTTGAAGACTCACTGGTATATTCTCCATTATTCTTAAGGATGGCAATTATCTTAGTAGGACATTCAGAAGCAATATGCCTCCTTCTCAAGCACCTAAAGCACTTTACATCCTTAGTTTTAGTGGTTTTCTCATTGGAACTCTTTGGAGTTTTTCCATGTAAAACCACCTCGGTAAATTTGAAGGATGAGGATCCTTCCTTCCTGGACTTGTCTTTCCAACTTGGGATAAAGTTGGAAGAGTTTCTTCTTGCATACTTTTCCTTTTGAGTTGTTGTTCAACTTGAGTGACCTTATGCAGCAAATCTTCCATCTCAACATATTCTTGTAGCTCTATAATATCTTTTATATCACTGTTCAAACCACTCAAAAATCGACTCATAGTCATCTCATTGTCTTCCTCAATATTAGCTCTAATTATGGTAATCTCCATGTCCTTGAAATACTCTTCAACATTTTTATTGCCTTGAGTCAATTTTTGGAGTTTAAGCTGTAAATCTCTATTATAACTAGCTGAAACATATCTTTTTCTCATGATACTTCTCATCTCACCCCAAGTGTCTACCATTGGTTCTTCATTTCTCAGCCTCTACTTTTGATACTTGTTCCACCAAATGAGTGAATAATTAGAAATTTCAGTTGTTGTCATCCTAACTTTCTGCTCCTCGGTGTAATTGTAACAAAAAAAATGCTCAATTTTGAGATCTTACTCCAAGGATGCTTTTGGGTCTCCTTTTCCCTTAAATGGTGAGATCTTACTCAAGTGTATACACTCAATTTAGGCTTTTTCTTCTAATATAACTTTTTTTTACCTTTTTCCAGTGTTCTTCTTGAGTTCTTAACCAAATCAACAAGATCTTTACAAGTTTGACGACAATTTTAATGACCTAACAACTATATTAACAATCCTCCAAAATTGCAGTCAATATATCACTTCATAGGTACTTAAGTTTATGTTGTGATGACATGAACCATTCAACCACAACAATTTTTTTTTTTTATTTTCTTTCTTTTTACAGGGTTGAATTTTGGAATGGTTTAGCCACTAATTTAAAATGACATTGACAATAAAATTAAAGAAAGGATATTACTAATTTCTCCAAGCCATCTCAATCCTTGCCTTAAAACTGAGTTGTGAAACTAAATGATGAGAACTCATCTGTTGCGATTGAAGAACGTACCTATTTAGGATAGGAAATTGAATTTATTGCAAATAAGGGCTTTAGGTAAAATGGGTGATAGGAGTAAGCAGCACCACTTCTATGAAAGAAAATAAGTCGCAAAGATGCGACAAGGGAATGGAAAACCATTTACAAGTCTAAGAGTTGGTTCAGCCAAGAACCTAAGAGATTCACTCTCACCAGTTTGCAAAATGTATCGTGTGTCCTTCTCAATTCCCAAAATGTTTAAATACAAATTTAAGTTGAGTTTTCCTCATTTGAAAATAAATAAATAAAAATTAAAATCCTTATTAGGCCTTCCCTTAGTTCTCCAAGATATGTAATCAGCTTAGTCTCCTCCATATGGTTGTGCTTCAATAATTGGGCCTTCAGCAAATGGTTCACCTTGTACTGCAAAGCTTCTTGGGTTTTCTTTTGCCTTCCTCTAGTCATGGGCCCACCTAAGTCTTGAATTAGATCCTGGACTTCATTTTTCGCTTTTTGGGCTTGGGCTTTCTCGTCATGGGCCTTGTGAAAGTTGGGCTTGAATGTCCACATTAGTGAATTAGTATAAAATTGTTGCATTTGTGCTTATATATTCTTTCCTTGGACAATCTTGCTTGTGGTTTTGTTTGCAGTGAACTCCATTCAACCCTTTCTGGAGCCAGTTGTTCACACACTTTTGATGCAAAAAATTGAAACCCATCATTAATTATGAAAATCCCTCATTACTACATCTGGGGATTTGTACTGTTTCAAAATTGGTGACTATAAATAATGAAATTAAACTAAACTCGACTCCTTGAATAGTCATGAAGTTCCACCTAAAACTAGTGGTGAAAAGATCATATCTAAACTGATTATCCAAGTTGAACTTAACTAGTTGTGAAAAGATGACCTTTGAGTTGGATTGTTAAGTTAATTTTCAATTGTTGAGCTCGTTTATCGATCACATCAGTTCACTTGTACCTTGTTCACAGGTTCCAAGTTGGGGAGCTTGTATACCACCCAATACTAAGATATATGTAGTTGAGATTACCCACACTAGAAAAATGCAATAAAACCACTTATGCATCTGAACAACTCAGAATGACATGAAAACTGATTTTGTTATAACAGGCTGAATGGTCCATACTTAATAACAACTCATCATTGGATATTGACCTAGGCCCAAAAACCTATAAATATAATTTGATTATCAAGGAAGTACTCACTCAATTTGATGCAAACTTGTCTCTATGATTGTAGATAAAAATAAAGAGGTCATTGAGCTAGAGCCTTGATCAAGAGCTTATTAGGAGTTTGGGTCTCCAAACAAAATTTTGGGATCAAGTTCAAAATTGAAAAAGATCACTCTAGAGATATTGGAGTATCAAAATTATAAGACCTCTACTTAAAAAAATTGTATAAAATAGTTATAATTTACTTTGAACCAAGCATAATAGACTTTGAGCCTAATAAAATAAGATTTTGAGCCTAATAAAATAAGATTTTGGGCCTTAAGTCTTCTATCAAAGCTAAAGCTATATGGGATATCTACTTTTTAAGACTTGTGAATATTATAAGAAGATAACGAATAAGCTTATATAGGCATCATATGTAAACTAAGTAGGCACTATATATGAAAGCTTGCCTTCCAATCTTCCATTTTTATACGTAAATTGGTGAATGATGAATCCAAAATTGTTTTATTTTTGTTGTGTTTAATATTATAAATATTATTGTAAAGAATTTAATGTTCGAATAAATATGTTATATATTGACTAGTATACATTGTATTAAATACGATCCTACTAATAACCGTTATTTGAAATGGTTCTTCTAGTCTTGCATTCAATACATAAACAATTAATAAATATTTCACAATTGTCGAGATTACAAATAATTATTTATTACTTAAGAAGGATTAAAAAATAAAAAATAAAACTAAAGATCAAAAGTACTTTTAAATAAAATATATATTATGTATATTAACAGTTTTGTTAGGTATACCCTTTTAAAAAAACAGTTTTGCTAGGTAAAAATATATCAAGATAAACAATCCTATATTTTCTTCATTTAATGCCATCATTTTATAATGAATCTAATAATTTTTATTGTCTCACAAGTGTATTATCTATACCAATTCATTAAATTTTCCTTCAATCCATTGAGTTTCACTGAAGAGGTTTACTTTCTTTTTCCTATTGTTTATTGTTAGTAAAGCTTTGAACAACAACGTCAAAACAAAGTGTGGAAATTATTGTGTGCCAAAAAGGAAAAAGTATGAAAGTTAATTAAGGTTAATTATTTTAACAACTCATGTTCACTTAGGAAAACACTAATTAAGATCAATGATTTTGCAAGTGGGATGCCACTTCATTGACCCGAGCGTACTAAATTATTCGTTTCGTGCCATCTATAATCATGTATTCTGTTTTTATACACTAATCATGAACGATACAATTTTTTAATATATACAAATGAACATGTTAGGTGAATCAAATTTTTTCCAGGATAATTTATAATGATTTCCCATTATATTGATCGGAGAGAATTTTTTATAGTAATGTTTTTGTTTTATAACAATTCTTTTAATTTGCAATGTTTGTAGCAAATATTAGTGTCTTTCTGACAAATTAAAGACATTTTGATACTAACTAATGTCATTTACGTTCAACAATTTGTTTATATGATTTTCACCATAGAAATCCTCCTAGGTCTTAATTATTGGATTTGTTCGAAAACAACTTTCTCTATAGGTACTTTTTATTAACAAAGTAAAATAAACGTTTCAATAGCTTTTGAACGGTTAAAAGCAATAATTCAGAGAAATTATATATTAAAAAACGTTCTTAAAAAGTCCATCCAAAGTTTTACAAGATCTTAGAGGATCTTTCTTCTATAATTAAATATATTTCTCTCTTTTTTCTTTAAGTATGAATGTATTCTCTTGTCTCCCTTCTCTTTCTGGTTTCTTTCCGTTTTTTTCTTTACGTTCTTTCTCTTATATTCCATCTATTTTTTAATACTTTAACAAGTTAAAGATTATTTTATATAATTAGATTTTCAAACAAAATAAATTCCTATTTATCCTATAAAGATAATGAAATTCGGTTATGTTTGAATATTTTGTTTTATGTCTCTAAATATTGTGAGATTTTCTTTACTTTAACTGAAAAATTACTTATAATAAGAAATTTCAGATAAGAAAAGTTATTTATATTTTGATAGATACATGATTTGGATTTGAAGATGGCCGTAATCACAATATTTTGAATTTTATGCAAGGTTATGTATTGTTAAACATATTTTTAATGTTTGAGTTTGAAATGAGATTTGTGTAGTTTGAATATGAAAGTTGTTGTGTATTGTTATTTATTTTTTTATTTTTTTGTTAACTTACTGCATTTTAGACTTGTATTTGTTAAACTAGTTTTACGTCAAATTTTAAAAATAGGTTTGCTCTTCTATATAAGGTTGACTTTTTAATATTTTCGCTCACACGAGTCAATTTTCGCTCAAGCCAGTCAATTCTCGCTCAAGTAAAAATAGCGTTGCAACTAAACCTTACTTTTGGTGCTACTTTCAGTTCTGTTTCGAGCGAAACAACACTAAAAGTCAACTCTCTTTTTCAGATTTTCATTCAAGCTAAAATATTTTCACTCAAGCGAACCCATTTTCACTCAAGCTAAAATATTCTCACTTAACCTAAAAGAAAATTAAAAAAAAAATATTTCTCTTTCATTCTCTTGTTTTTTTTTTCTTCTTGCTCCTTCCATAGATTAGGCTGTGTATGAATGTTTATTTTAAATGTGAAATCAATATTAAGTTGCAAATTTAAATTATTTTGGTTTTTTGTTTAATGATGTATGTTATATGAAAATGGTTGTTGGGACTAATAAAAATTAAATGAATATGTGGTCACATATATGGAATGATATGTGAATTTTTTTTTGTTTTGTGTATTAAGTATTGACACCTACATTTTAATAGATATCCTTTTACTTCACTAATGGTCTAAGTCGCATAAATTAAGATATTAGGTGATGAGAAGTTGAGAGCGAAGTTCTATCGTGACCATATGTAGATACACGACTTAAGTTGTAATGAACTCCCTTATCCATTCTCTTAGGTTCTTTGTAGATCTAAATCTTATGTATTGAATTAGATGTTAGTCTCTAGAAGGACACACTTAATACAAGTCTTCCAAAAGGCACTTGTTGATAATTCGCTTATTGAACTTCCTTGATTGTATAGATCCATGTGTGGTCTATAATATTGTTGTACAATGATATTTGAATGAGATTGAATGATTTTCATTTGTTGATTAAAAGATCTTCTTTTATATATTTTTCTTATGTTGAAAATTTATTTTAATAGCTTACCATTGCACGTGTTGTTTGTCTTACGAATTGTATGATTATACTATGAACACGAGTAGATATAGGTACAAATGCTAAAGCAACATCTGAAAAAACATATATATCTTTATTATTGACCCTCCTTTTTGTAAAAATTTGTGTTTTGACACTAATACTGCGTATATTTAAGTTATATTTATGAATTACTATAAGCTAGTATAGTCCCTTTGAAGGGTTTATAATATAGTGGGTAGTTAATTTTTAGGATGTTATATTTATAGTATCAGAGTTATTCATCCTTGGGATGACTTGAGAGTAGTGGATTTATTATATTTCTTATGTGTGTAGATATTTGTTTATGTCTACTTTAAAGCATAAATAAAAGATTTTAGTTGAATATTTGATATTTGAATTAAATAATTATTATGAATGAAGATAAATGTATAAAGAAAGAAAGAATCTTGATAAAAAAAAATATGGTGAGGATGCACACTTATGACTAAATCAAGATGATTTCCTATCCTAATTCTAAAAGTTTAGAGTATATATTTAAAGATATGTTTTGGATTGTTATTTTTATTTTGTGTGTGTTGATGTTAAAAATATGTTTGATTCTAGTGTAATACATTTCTTTATATTAAGTGTTTGTTTGTAGATTTTGAAGTTGTCTCTTAAGTTAATATTTTTACACCAACATTTATTTTGGTGTAACACTTTTATATACTATAAGTATTTTGTTGTTGTTGATGGACACAAGTTCCAAGTGAATTTGAAATGGTTACCTTTGAGGATCTAGATATTTTCATAAGTAATTGGTGGATTTGAATTGAAGAGTATTTTATACTAATAGATACAAATAAAACTAAAGACTTTTATATGGAAACAAATGGTGTATTTAGGCAAGCTGGGAGACTTTAGTGTGACAAAAGTGGTGAAGAGGTGACATTTGGTACTGTAAATAATGATAAGGAAGCTTATGCTTGGTTGGAAAATACTTATCTTTTCATAAGGATGAAGATAAATCATTTAGCCTATGGTATTCGGTAGAACGACGTAGTGGTGGATCATACTCTTAGTTCTAAGTAGAGATCTCAAGTAATTGATATTAAACGTGTTGAATCATTAAATGGTCTAAGTAATGTGTTAGACAATATAGAAATCCCTTTAGGTGATTTAATCATCTAACATAGTTTTGATGATAACAATAACTCCAAGTGCATGTTTGTATTTGATGATCTTTGCGATTGTTACATTAATATTTGTAGGTCCATAAGCATCAAGAATAAATGCAGTAAAATTTAGACGACATGTAGATTGAAATTCATTAGATGTTCAAGGTTGATTAAACCTATTAGACGATTATGAAGTATTGAAGTACTAAATGATCTCAAATTCAAGAATGCATTAAACAAGACTCATAGTGGAATAACATAGTAGACGATCTATAATATTTATCTGATAGAAAAACTCAGTGGAATCAACATGATAGACGATCCACTAGTAGAAGGTCACTCTAAAATATCACGTCAAGTGATCCTATAGCATATGATCATACTAGATGATCTCATCAGATAATCTTATAGCATAAAGACATGCTAAATGATTTCTTGATGATATATGTATTGAATGGTCACAAAGAATAAAGTGGACTAAACGATACCATCAGACCATCAGTCTTAGACAATCTTGTCAAGATGATCTCACTTGGTTAAATAGTAGAACACAATAGAAAGGTCTCTCAAACATATAAGATAACTGGTTATCTCAGCATTTGAATGTATCAAACAATTTGGTGAATGTACTCCCATTAGATGATCATGTCTTGTTATTCACGATAGCTGATCCATTGTGATAAGGAGTTTTCTAAACGTAACCTTTTGATTCAGTAATGTTTTTATATTATTGTTTGATCAAATTCGAAACCAATATTGATTTTAATTAAATAATTTGATCAAGAAACTACATTAATACTATGATTAAATTGTTATGAAAGTTTCCATATTGTGAATGAATTCAGAACTTCATATATTTTGTTATAGTGATTTTATCATTAAGAAATATATTTTATGATTAAAATACAAGTCATTTATTATGTTGAGATACTTCAAAAATTAAATTATATTAGTATATAAAGTTTTTGAAAAATGCTTTATAACAAGAGAGCATGTCTTGATTTAGATATTAAATGAATTTTGAAAATGTGATTTGCTATATTGAATTTCATTTATAAGTCTGATTTACTTTAAATCAAACAAATATTGATCAAAGTTTGATTACTTTCAACATTTAAAAATTATACAAACTTACAAAGTTTTTGAAAAATATATTAATAGTAGACTTTTTGGAATAAAATGTTTTATAATTATGAAATTTAGAAGATTATGTTTGTAGGAACAGCTGGCTCTAGAAGGGGGGTTGAATGGAGCCTGAACTCAATTTGCTATAAATAGAAACCACCAACCAAGACAAAAATATATAAGCACAGATAAAGCAGTTTTATACTGGTTCACCCTAATCTCTTGGGCTACGTCCAGTTCTCCCTTGAACAAACCGTTCAAGAGGTTCCACTATTTAGCAAATAGTTACAACAAGTACACAAACCTCTCCAGGTTACAACGAGTACACAAACCTCTCCAGGTTATTACGAGTACACAAACCTCTCCAGGTTATACTAGTCCCAATCTCCCCCTAAGATCAAGACCACTCAAGATTTAAAGAAACACTCTCAAAGGAGAGAACAATGAAAGCTCACAAGGGTTTACTTCACAATGGTGAAGAATTACACAATGGTTTCACACAACCCAAAAACTCTATATGCTCTCTATAGCAGATTGACAATAAACACTCAGTATACTTTCTTCAAATGTATTGTATGATGTTTTTCTCTTTTTGCTTCTCCTTGTTGTTCTTCAACTTGAACTTGCTCTTCTATATGTAGCTTTTTAGAAACTAGTCGTTGGGATGCTTGAACAGAGCAATCTTGACTTTCTGATGTATGAAGCTCAAACTGGAAATACTTCTCTAATTTTCATACTGCATTAAACTTGATTAAGTCTGTATCGGAAATAATTTATTATAACATAGAGAAATTATATCTGAGATACTCATCAATAATTTGAATAATTTCTATTATGAACAGATTTGAACGTTAATGCACATTATGATATAAAATCAATTAATCACAATTAAATGCTTCATAATAATTTGAATAATTTCCGTTATGAACAAATTTGAACGTTAGAGCACAATATGATATAAAATCAATTTAAATCAAATCAATAACACATAAAAGTAAATAGTAAGAAAAATTATCTCTTTATAGACTATGTGTCTCCTGCTTTAATAATAATAATAATAATAATAATAATAATAATAATGTTAATTGTGCAATGTATATAAGTCATCAAATATAAATATATGTTCGAGTTTTGTTATCATCAAAACTTTATCAAATGATTTGATCCTCTAAAGGGACTTTGGACCGTCTAATGTTCAACAATGTTTTTAGAGATATTCGTGTATTTAAATGTTGATTATTATTGATTCTGATATTCAAATATTTTTTAGACAATGGTTATAACTCTTGGAACCCGTAAGATATTATCAAAGCAGAAGTTACCTCGTAAAACGTCTAATGACAAAACAATAATACTATAACATGACATTCGCACAATCAGTGATCAAAGAATATTCAAGCATTAATGATTGAAATTTACAATCAAGAAAGACTTCAAGACTTGGCAAACATTCAAGTCATGTCAAATCATTCATATCATAATTTCTATTCAAGTTTTTATCATGAAAGTGATGAAAGAGAAACCTCATAATTGAGCAAAGTTCAAATATAGAAGTATTTCTCAATGTTCACATTCATACAATAATAGAAAATTTTTAAGTGATCAGCGTTCAAGAATATATATTAAAAATGAAAGATATTCATCAAAGTAGAAGTTTCCATTCCAAGAATCTAACGGATACAAACTCAACGGTCACATTCTAAAAGCTATATAAAGACCTTGAAGAAGAAAAACAGAGTAAGAAGAAGGGTGAACGAAAAAGAGAAGGCATTAGAAAAAAGAAAAATATTTTGAGTGAGTTTCACTATACATATTTGCTATTGAGAGCAATTAGAAAGAGGGTTATGTGCTAAACCATTGTAAATTCTTTCCTCTGTGAAGTTTACCTTGTGAGCTTACATTGTCCTCTCTTTTAAGAGTGTTTTTCTCATTGTTTGAGAGATCTTGGGAGATTAAGACTGGTTTATCATAAGAGGTGTAGAATACTTGTTCCTAGAGAGGTGTTAAAACTCGTGTCTGAAGAAGTGTAAAATACTAATATTGGAGAGGTGTTAAAACTTGTACTTGGAGAGGAGTTAAAACTCTTTTAGTGAAAGCTCTTAAGTGGTTTGCTTAAGGCGACTGAATGTAGCTCAGGTTGTAGGGTGAAGCAATATAAATTTGTGTTTAGTTCTCTCTTTTCTATACTTTGTTAAACGCTAACTTTTATTTTATTTCATAATTTGTGAATAGAGTTCAGGCTCCATTCAACCTCCTTTTGGAGCCAACTGCACCTTCAACACGTGCCCTAGATAAAACAAAAATGATGTGCCTGAATGAGAAAAGTGATAGTTTTTATTATACCGAGCTTGGTCATACTGTAATTCATTTTTACAATCAATATTCCAAGTTGAAACATACAATAAAATGTTGAGACACCACATGAATGACAGTGAGGTGATTAACATGATTGCACATTCTTTTAAATTTGAGAATATTATTGTTTGAGAAGAAGAACAAAATGATCTAGAGATGTCAGCATATACATAATGTTTATTAGAAATTAAGGGTGGTCCTTCCAATAAACATGGAAACATTTCCATTTTGATTCAGTTTTACATATCTAAAAGCTCTATGGATTCCTTTTCTTTGCCATTAGATGTTGCACATGTTAGTGTAAGCTTGGCTTGAATAACATGATCTTTATTTGAGTTTTGCTTACAAAAAGGCTAGTGTGAGATGTCTCTGTTCATATCGGAATAAAGCAAAGTTGTGCATCATCAAGTTTGGTCACAGTAACATCTTCTTAGGCATTGTGACAAGAACCTTTCTACAAAAATATTTTGGAAACTTGAAGAACATGAGGCTAACCTAGATCACCTATTTGAGAAGGAGGAGAAAGAAATTGGGGTGTTAATTTAGCATGTACTAGAAGGAGAGTTGGTCTAGCAAAACCTAGAGTATTTTCCATCACTTTAGTTATCTTCGATTGTTAATCCAATTTTCAAAATTGTGTTGCCAGAATCTTATACAAATCAAAAAAGAAAACTTTTAAAATTCTTTGTTGGTGAACATGTTTTCCTGAGAGTTACACCATTCACTGGTGTAGGAAGAGCTATCAAATCTAAAAATCTAACTCCAAAGTTCATAGGACCCTATCAGATTCTTAAAAGGATAGGTCTTGTTGTATATAAACTTGATTTGCCTCCTCCTTTACATAGTATTCATAATATCTTTCATGTATCATAACTAAAAAATATGTACCTGATCTCAATCATATTCTAAACTTTGATTAGTCAAGTAAAAGAAGATGTTTCTTTTCAGGTGAAGCCAAGTAACTTTATGATAGAAATATCAATATATTGAAAGTGTTAGTATTGTGGGATCTCATACATGGTGATTCCACTTGAGAAATAGAAGAGAAGACAGGACAACCATATCCTAATCTTTTTTTTTTTTTGGGTAACAATTTTCGAGCACGAAAAATTTTGTTGTTGGGTATAATTGTAACCCCCTTGTCCCCTTCTTTCTCTCTCTTTTCTTTTTCTTCTTTCTTTTCTCTTATTTACTCTCTCTCTCTCATTTCTTTTTCTCTACCTTCTTTGTATGTTCTTTCTCCCATCTCTCATATATTTCAAAATCACATCACACTATTATAATTGAGTGGTCAAGGTTATTTCTACCCGGTTAGATTTTCAAACAAAGTAAGTTCTTTACCTTAAAGATTCTCTATTCTCTTCATTTCCTTATGATTTTACCATCAACACTAGTAGAGTCAGTTGAGAAAAGTGATCCTCTCAACTTGGTTAAGCACATATTGAAATTTGGTTATGTTTGGATATCTTGATTTAGGTCTCTAGATTTAGGTGGATTCTCTTGTTTGAGCTGAAATTTTTCTAGGAATAAGGAAATTTAGGTAAGGGAAGTTATTTATGTTTTGATAAAATCTTGGGATAGATTATCTGGATATAAAGGGGACATTGTCACAATATTTTGAGCTTTTGGCAAAGTTGTGATTTGTTAAGCATGTTTTTAATGTTTGAGTTTGAAATTAAATTTGTGTAGTTTGAATGAATGAAATTTATTATGTGTTATCATTTTTTTGTTAGGCTGGTGCATTTAAGACTTGTATTTGTTAAACTGGTTTTGGTTAAAACTTTAAAAATTGTTTTGTTCTTCTGCATGAGATTGATTTTCTGATATTTTTGCTTGAGTGAGTCAATTCTCGACCAAGCAAAAATAGCACTACAACTCAACCTTGCTTTCAACTCTATTTTCGCTTAAGCAAGTAAATTTTCGCTCAAACAAAAACAACACTGAAAATCTACTCTCTGCTAGATTTTCACTCAAGCTAAAATATTTTCACTCAAGCGAGCTCATTCTCACTCAAGTCAAAAAAAGTTTTAAAGAATTAAAAAGATTAATTTTTTTTCTTTTTCTTTCTTTCTTTCTTTCTTTTCTTTTATTTTCTTCTTGTCTCTTCAATGATTCGGATTATATATGAGTGTTTATTTTAGATGTGAAATTAATATTAAGTAGTAAATTTAATTTATTTTGTGTTTTTTATTTAAGTGATGTATGTTATATGAAAATGATTTTTGTGACTAATAAGAATTGTATGAAGTTGTGGTGACATATTGGGATGATATGTGAACTATACTTTGTTTTATATATTAAGTATTGATACATATGTTGTAACAAAGATTATCTTGCTTACCTGGTGGTCTAAGTCATATAGATTATATATTAGGTTGTGAGAAATTGAGGGGAGAGTTCTTAACACTATGACCATATGTACATACACGACTTGGGTTGTAATGAACATACCTTGATCCATTTTCTTAAATTCTCTTGTAAATGTCTGGTAAGTTATACTTAATATGAGTTTTCTGAAACACATCAGTTAATATTTTATTTGTTGAATATTCTTGGTTGTATAGATCCATGTATGATTTATATTGTTGTTGTATATTATGATTTATATTGTTGTTGTATATTAATATTTAAAGGAGATTAAATGGTTGTGATGTATTGATTAAAATGTCTTCTTTTAAATATTTTTCTTATTATGAAAATTTATTTTAATAACTTATCTTTACATTTATTGTTTGTCTTGTGATGATCGCAATATATACACAAATAAATGTAAGTATAAATAAAAAAATCTGAAAAATAATAAAAATTTCTATTTTTATCATCCTTTTATAAATAAATATATATATATATATATATATATATATATATATATATATATATATATATATAATGTATGTGTAAATTATACTTATGAATTATTTAAAGTTTGTGTAGCTTTTCTAAGAATTTATAATATAGTAAAGCGTTAATTTTTAGAGTGTTATAATGAAAATATTTTTTTCTTTGTTCTATATTAAAGTAAATAGTGTGTGCTTCCCTTTACAGTTTAACATTTAAGCCAAACAATAAATATATGAGAAAATAAATATATTATAATCAATTGGTTTTATTAAGATTGTAACTTATATATATTACTCCTCGACTTCAATTATATAAACAGATTGATTAGTGGCTGAACTTCATTAAAAATCTTGGAGAAATCAAAAATTTGAAATAGAATTTTGAATAGGCATAACTATATATACCCTAAAAAATTACAGAGAAAAACTTGAGAGAATTATGACCCTCTTTTAACTCTTAAAAAATCTGCCAATTTGTTTGATGAATCCATCCTCAACTAAATTTGTTAATTAACAAAGTGAAATTTAATTAGAATAATTATAATTTTTATAATTTATATATATATATATGTATATCGTTAAATATTTATAGGAAAACTATAATAAATGATCTGATAATTTATGAGAACTATAATTTATTTTTCACAAAATATTGATAAAAGTATATTCAAATATATCAATTCTAATTTATTAATTGTTGAGACGCATCACTTATAGGATTGTTAACTTTGAAGGTGATGAAGGTCCAAGTGTGACAAGATAAGAAAGAAGAGACCCACCATAATTGTCATTATTATTAGTGTACAAATAAATCTTTTTATTATTTTAGTCATCTATTTTATATATATCTTTTCAACTCATGGAATATGAAAGAATATAATGTATCAACAACTATTGATCCCAATTGATTAATACTTCTCTTAGCACTTTTTCCAAACATGATCTGCACAATCAAATAGAAAAAAGCAGGAGGAATTCATCACTATCTATTAAAACAAACAAGAAAATAAATTCTAAAAGCAAATATAGGGACTAGCACTAGTGCAATATAGGAATCTTATATTTAAAGCTTATGTTGTTTGACAGATCTAAAGTGAATTGATAAAGGATTAAATAGTGTTATGGTCATTATAAATGTCTCATTCTTCTAATTCATGTAAAATATTATTTGTACAACACTAATCCCCCTCTTTACATAGACAGAAAGGCACATATGTAATATGAAAAAAAAAAAAAAAAAAAAAAAAGAAGGAAAATAATAAACACAAAAAGATTTATTGATACCAAGACAAGATGCAAAATTACAATATAATTCTCACGATCTTTTCTAAAAATACCTTTTCAAATATTTTGTCCGAAATATGTTCTAACAACATGATTCATGTTCACATCCCAGATAGAATCAAACATCTTCTAGATAATTTGTGTAGACTTTGCTTCTTTCAATAATCTTGTTTAAATATCAATGAATTTCAAAATATGAAAGTGGCTAATGACATTGTTTATAAAACTTTTAGATGAATTACTCTCATATGAAATGCAATGGATTATATAATCCAAATATAATAATTTATTGTTCTATAATCAATTACTTATTAACTATTATATAATAATTGATGATGTGCAACATAGTCAATTATGTTTATACATTAATTATATAATAAACTGATTAATTTTTTTAATATGATTAATTTTTATTAATAATTATATGTTATAACTAAATAATTAAGATCAATATTAAAATAATAAATAATTAAATTTTTTAATTTAAATTTTAATATTAAGTAAATAATTTATTTTAATATATTATTATTTTAAAATATATTTTTTATATATTAAAAATTTATAATATATTTTATTTTAATTTTAAATTTATTTTAACCTTAATTTAATTTTAAACATTTCATTTTATATTGAATTGATTTTAAAATTTTATTTTATTAATATATAACTAAGTTTATTTTATTACATTAATCAAATCAACTACAAACTTATTATTCATTTATTTCTTTTATTCTCTGTTCAATCCAAATAAAGTAGAAGAGTATTCCTATACTGTGTAATGATTAAATTGACATATTTTTAAAGATTAATGGTAAATTAAATTTTCTTTTAAAGTTATTATATAAAAAATTTATATTGGTAAAAAATTTGTCTATATGTTACATACTCGCCTATTAGATTTTTTATATTCAGTTACAAATAAGGAATTTTACAAATCTCATAGAAATTAGTAAGAAATTCATTTTCACAGATTTTTATTAAAAATTTGAAAAATATATTGACGAAATAGACAAAAATTCTAATAGTGTATGTAACTAAGCCCCTTTTTTTACTTTTCAAACAAATATTATATATAGAAAAATATTAGTAATTTCATCCATTTTTATTTTATTATAATTAAGTTTTTTAATATTTAAGTATCTAAATATGTTTAGTTTTTTCTAAAGTGAAGGGTGAGGAAAGGAGGACCATGAAAGTTTAAATCTAAGCTACTTTGTATGATATAATATGTTTATAAAACCTGTTGTGTTTATAAAATAAGAAAGAAAGAAAAATAACATAATTAATTATGCCCATATGTAGTAAGTAAATATTTAATTAATGTTATATTGATTTAAAGTTATCATTGATTATATTATAACATTTTTTTAATATTTATGTGGATTTTGAAACTATACGTAATTATGTTACATATATTTTATTAATATTTATATTATTGTACGAATTCCACATAAAAAAGTAATATAGAACTTATTATTATAGTTTATATAATAATCAATTATTTTTTTAAAATAATCATTTGCACATATTATATTTATCAGAAATGAAATAAATAAATCACACGCATTACAATAAATATAAAATTGTAAATGTCATAGTAAATTAAAAGAAAAACTAACTCAAAAGTAACACATTGTAACGTGCACTAGATTATAATTTTTCTTTCCTAATCATTCCATATAAAACTTAATAAGAAAATTAACTTAATATCAACTCAAAATTAAGACGGACTATTGTTAACTCATCACTAGAATTTATTTACGTATTTATTTATTTATTTAACACGTTACAATTAAAACTAAAACAAAAGTATTAAAACTAAATTTAATTATATAAACATATGATTAAAAAAAATAGCCAAACTAACAGTAATAAAACCTATTACTTGAGATTAAAGATTAATTAAATTCATTTTTTTATTGATTGAAAAATAATAATCAAATCGATTCAGTTATAAGTAATATATTTTTAAAAAGGATTAATATAATAAAAAATTTTATGGTTTTAGAATATTAAATAATATAGACATTCGCAGAAAACCATTATATATATATATATATAATTTTTAAAATTCAAGCAGTTAAGTGATTCATGTAAAATTATTTTATATTTAATGTATATAGGTAATTTATTTAACTTGTGTAAGATGAAGTTTTTCTACACAATTCTTGTATATCCCATGTAGAAAAGATGAAGTTTATATTTAGTCAATGTTGTTATAAGCATATAGTTTCCGGACAAGAAAATTGCGTATCTTTGTTTCTTTGTTGAAGTTATCCCTTTGGATTTATCTAAAAGTAATTTTAATTTAAATATTTTATTATTATGGTAAAGTTAATATTATTCTTATTTCCCATATATGGTAAGAAAAAAATGTGAAATAATTTGTTAAATGACATGTATCAAAAGAAGTGAAAGTTTGACAAAATTGTCAATTTTGAAAATTGGTGCAATCACATATGTAGTAGGTGATGATAAGGGAGTGGTACCAACCTAGATAGTTCAGTAGTCACCAAATGTTAATGACAATGACTAAATTACATTATAGTAAAAGAGCGTTCAATCATTTAACATTAAGTGTGTATACAATAACAGTTTTTAAATAATTATTTTTAGTCTTTTAATAAATTGTTAATGACTTTTTAAAAATATGTTCTTATCTCTACCGAAAATTTGAATTAAATTTTGGTCTCTCTAAAATTTTGTTCATTTTGAATCTTATAATTTTAAAATGCATAACTTTTAATTCTCAAATGTTATTTAAACTAGTTTCTTTTTTCTTTTTATTAAGTGTTGTTTAAACTATTTTGAGGACCAAAACTGTTCATGATAAAATCAGAGGCAATTTCACAAAAACTTAGACTAAAATTGAAATTTGCAACAAAACATTTTTATCCTTTATATCCATTTATAATGGACAAAAAAAAACTATCAATAAATTAATAATGAAAAGATTAATTTTATAAAATCAAATTACTCTTTCATTATTATTATTATTATTATTATTATTATTATTATTATTATTATTATTATTATTATTATTATTAGTCTTTTGTACTCCAAATAAATAAAAAAATCTAGAACCATGAAGAATTAGTCTAAATAAATAAATAACCTAAAGTTCATCATAACTTTTCATTATTGACATACATTCAATTATTAAAGTTGTTCATTAACATTTCATTAGGTTAGTGGGAGAGAATTGTGAGATAAGTTCATCTTCACAAAGTTTAATTGCTTCCTCTTCTCTTAAGGTCACCATGGCTACTCTGCTTAAGGGACCCTCCCCAGGTGGGCCAGGGAGTATCAAAACTTGTCCTTCTCCCAAAACTGGTTCTACATAACAAGAAACATGAATCGGTTTGAACCCATCTTCAAACACACTCAAGTAAGGGTCCACACCCTCCAAGCTAGCACAAACAAGATTGTGACCATTCATCAAGGTAGGTGAATTCACATCATCATTTTCTAGCCACTCAATCAAATCCATGACACCCTCAGAGTCCATTTTAGCCACAACATCACTTATTGCCCTAACAGCTTGTGGAAATTTCAATTTGTAGTTGTCCCCTTCTACTTCATGGACCTTATTGTACACCATGCAGTTCCCAAAGAACCCAATATCTAGGCCCAAGACTTTTCTCATGTCCAAGCATATGGACATGTCAACAAGCCCATTTTTCAAGCCCTTGACTTTGCTCAGAGAGACCCAAAACAAGGCTGCTAGAGCTGCAAAGGGTGTTATTGGGCAGTTGAGTTGGGCCGTGGACATGCAGGCCTGGACCATGTGGGCTGAGAAGCCCATGCAAATGGTAGTGTACCTTGATTCCTTCAAAGAAATGGGTTTTTCAATTAAAGATTTGTAGTGGTGTATGAACTCCATGTGGGGGTGATGATTGGGGTTTGTGTTTGCTTGTCTCGAAAGTGGTAAAGGGTGGAACAGTGGACGAGTAATTATTTTGTTGCCCTTTGAAATATCAGCCCATGCTTTCATGAATGAAGTTGCTGAAGTGGAATCTGCCAAGAGATGAGCACAGCTTAGGCCAATTGCTAATCCACCTTCTTCGAATTCAGTCAGCTGAAATTAAGATCAAAAAGTCAAATTTGATCCAATTTTGAACATAAAAGATTACACTTACTTACATTGTCTTTGCTACCTAAGATAAATAAAAGAATGTGTGACTAAAAATCCTAACCTGAACATAAAAGGTGGACCAATAATAAGGCTTGTGGAACATGTCCTCCCAATGCACAAGTTGGAGTTCCTTTTCCCTATCAAGATTTGCTAGCCATCCTTCCACATTCCCTTTGGCTTTGGCCTCCACCACTCTCACCCCAGCATCATTGCCCTTGATCTTCCAATGCCCTCTCTCATCTCTTACCAACCTTCCAGTCACCATGGGGAAATGAGTCAGCATCTCTGACAAACTCTCTCTCAACTTCTTGGTCATTTCTCCAAGCTCCACAACTTCTCCTGAACTTGGGTAATAGTACACCACCCTAATGTGGTTCTTCTCCATGTAGCGATCCAAAGCTGTCAAGGGGAAGTACTTTCCTGGCTCCACTGCCTTCGTGCTCACCACAGTTCTTTTGCAGATATAACTTACTTCCAAGGCCATTTCAATAAATATGATGTATGGTATAGTAAGTTTGGTAATATGACAGTGATATTATATATATATGGGTTTTATAAATGTGCTAGTTTTGGAGACAACTCTCATGACATTGAAGGAGATGAAAAGGTGCATGAAATTCAACTATTTCTAAGGGAAGCAAAGTTTTCATCTCTAACAGAAAAACAACCCACTAATACATGAGGAAATGATGTTTTCATGATCCATAAATGTTGGCTTAATTTTGGGGTTTACAGTGAATGTGTGCAATTTGAAATACCATGTGTTGTTTTCACCATATCATTACAACAAAACACTTGTATAGATAATTGCAATAATTCTAGATGACATTCTTGCGACTCTGGTGAACTCTCAAACGCATTCACACTAGCATAGTATGTTAGAAATAAAACTCCTCAATGAGCAGAAAACCTATTATGTGGAATGAATAAAGGCTAACAACAATGCTTTAATCCATGCTTATCATCGTTTCATTCATGAGTCATGAGTATAATTGTTAGATATGTTATCAAATTCTTAAAGGAAACTTAACATGTGGTATGATTTTGTTCTACAATTAAAATTAAAATTTCACATCAACAATCTAAATAATACAAGGATTTCCAAAATTCAACATGAAAATAGATTTTGTTTGAAATCTCCAACGATAATCCAAATATACACTTCATCATGTTATCTTCTTCGCACACACATATAATTCTAACTTTATTTGAAAATTAGAGCGTAGTCTACTTGCAGATGGCTATCCAAGTTCCCTTTCGGCAAATGTCATTAAATTGTTAAAATGAACATGTAGAGAAAACTTTTAGGAGAACATCATAAATTGAATGTCTTGAAAACTGCTAATAAATGAAAATGTCTTTGTACTTTTACCATGAACACGAAAATGATAATACGTGGATTCGACTAAAATTAAGGAACATGACTATTATTATCTTTTTGAACATCATGGGACCTTACAGGCTTACACTTACTTGTTTTACAGCAGATTATCTGACCGAAACTAACAGGCCTAGTTCGTCATATGTTATTTTACAGTGTACATTATAAATTTAGGAAAAAAAATATACAGATCAGAAGTCAACATATTCAATGTTTTCAATCATTCTGTTCAAGCAAAGCCTTCAGAACCATTCACAACCTGGAATGGAATGCTACTGAATGATATCCTTAACGTGCTAAACTTAAAGGTCAAGGGACACGTAATAAGCTGCCACTTTGATCTGCTTAAGGTAGTGATGAATGTATAATTGGCCTATATCCATTTATGCGGGTAATATCATTAAAATATAGATATTGGTTTTTCTGGAATTCTAAGTTTTTAAGCTATTGAGTAATAATTGCACACTCACAGCAGAAAGGAAGTAAAAACTCAGAAAATATAATATACAGAGACAGTGAAGAGATTGACATGATTCAAAATTAAAACCAGATTAGAAAATGGTTTAATAGAGAAGTATCAAACTGATCAAGGTACAAGGGAAATGAAGCCATAAAAGGTACCCAATCACTTCATCTTAGCCTCTGTAAACAGAACATGACGATTAACTCTAGGATCAAATTTTCGAAACTCAAGCTTTTCAGTAAATTGCCTTGGCTTCCTCTTAACATAGAAGAATCCGGTGCCGGCAGCAGAAACTAGTCTTACAAACATCTGAGCCTTTTTCTTCTTGTCACCCATTCTTTAGTCTAGAAAAAGCCAAACTTATCAGTGTCATAATTGCAAGAAATGTTCACCATGATTAACCAGCTACTCTTTTGTTCCATTAAGATGAAGTTATACATGGTTACTAAAAACAAGTTCATATAAAATATTTACAATTCCCATACATTTTGACCTACAATTCAACTAACCAGATTATTGTAACAAGCAAAGATCACAAGAAAATATAGATAGAATATCAGTAATGAATCTGAAGAGTTGCAAAGGAATGTATATAATTATATCAAAAACAATAAATGATAGATAAAATATCTAGAAATGAATACATAGAATTTACTAGTCTAACTGCAGATTGCAACATGATCAAAACAGAGACTTGAGAAGCCAAGATTTTTCTCAAAGCACTGAGATTTGCATTTCTCTCTATAATTTCTCTAAATATAAATCTTAAATCGATAAGAAAGAAGGGGGCGATAAACGAATCCCTATATAGCATTCACACAGATTAAAAGAAAGTGAATTAATAAAAGAAAAAAAAATTACAGAACAGAAAAAAAAAAATTGAAGACTGAACCAAAAAAGAAAATGCTTGTACGAGATTCTAAGTTCTTGGAAGATCAAAGTTGGTGTAGAGAGAGAAGGTACCTTGGATGGATGTTCCGGTGAGTGAACCAAATGGGTCGCCGGTGTCAGGAATTTAGGGTTTCGAATTTCAAAAATTGAGTTGAAACTTTTGGATTTATACATTATTATTTAAAAACATAACAAAAACATAATTAATGATTTTTTTTTCAATTACGAAATATATATATTTCTGCAGGGAATGGTATGTCAAAAAAACAAATTCATTTATTCTAGTAATAAAAATAAATCAATTATTATTTTTTAATTATAACTCAGTACATTTTTATATGAATATGTTCAATTAATGATTTTTTATACATAAATATCAATAATACTTCATATAGAAAAGTTATAGAAATATCAGTAATATTTCATAGAATATATATTTTTATAAAGTCTTTCTGTAGTTCATCCTTCTTAAAATATTCTTTTTCTTTTGTTAGAATGTATTTTAAATTATAAAAATTGTGAGCATGTTCAAGTAATCAAAATTAAAATCTAGGAATTTTCTTACAACTTTTAATTTTAATAATTTTTATGATGAATTTTGGATCCATAACAATATTTATAAAAATACATAAAATGATTTCTAATAATTTCAGTAAAAATTATAATATATTTTTAGAAATAGAACATTTTAAAGAGTATTTCGAGGTTCTATCCGTCTCCTTTCTTTAATTTTAGTTATCGCAAAATATTTAATTATTTTTAAAATTACTGATTTTTAGTGTGTTAAAAGTAAAGTTCAGGTTATTTTTTTTATTGATTTTGATTTATCTTTAAATAACAAAGTAGTAAAATATAATTCTAAGTACTCATTGAATAATAATCTAACCATCTTAATTTAAGATATTATTCATTATCTTAATTATTTTAATTCATTACCTAACAAGAATTATAACGATATAAAAACAAAAAGAAAATACTAAAAAAATAGTATATTTTAAAATTAATTACACTTTTTGGAATAACTAAAATTAAAAGAAGAAAAATGTCAAAATCTTGAAATACTCTTTAAAACACTTAATCTGGTAACATATATTAACCAAGTGTCGTTCCGATCCGGTACAAAATATTATCTATCTATTGTTTTAAGCTCTTACTTTAATATTAGTTACTACTACTTGAATATTAGTCACTAAGAACATTGGGTTTTTATTAGGATAACCATGGGCTCGTATTACTTGCACATTCTTTACAGATGGCTTCTTCCTACACCTCCGTAGCATCATAAACTGAGATCCATGTTAAAATATAATTTTATTCTTTAAAAATATATTTTAAATCAATCATATTCTTTATCCTTATTCACTTGCAAAATGTAATTCACAAGCCATTTAATTTTTCAAATGATCATTGAATTTTTCAAATAACTCACAGATTATGTAATCTGGACAAGTTATTCAAAGTTTTTACAATTTATAATATTTTTTTATATATTTCTATTATTATAAATTATATAATTGGTAAGTTTTTATGATTTTTAAATTACTTACAGATTACATAATCCGTAACTCATGAATTTTTTATTTTAGATTTATGTACTGTATAATCTGTAAGTATATATCACTTATAGATTTTATAATTTTTAAAAAATGTTCTTACGTACAGATTCTATAATTTGTAAGAATATATCATCTATGAATTCTACAATATGTAACTCAAGACTAGTAATATTTATCTCTTCTACTTATATCTAAATTTAGAATATGAAAAATTATAGAGGTGGAGGAAGCAATCTCTTTTACACCCCTAATCATACTCTTGAGCTCAAAATACACTTAGTAACCAACACTTCTATAATAAAATATGTTTTAGTTTAAATTGATGAATCTTAAGAAAGAAGTTAGTAAATAAATCGTTTAAATTTGCATTAATTCCAATACATTATATATATAGATAAATAGATATATAAAATGCATTTTAAAATAACAATTTTTATTTTCATATAAAGGTTGCTATTAATTTTATATTTCAAACTATCTACTAACTTTTTTTTTTTGGACAATTAAAACTGTTAAATAAAATAAAATATAATTGATTTAATAACATAAATACCAAAAGTGAAAAATTAAAATATATATTAAAAAGAGATTAAAATAAGAAAATAGAAAAAAATGTTTTTATTTAACTTGAGGAAATTTTAAAAAATATATTAAATAAAATGTTGTAATTTATTTTATTTTAAATATATTAAAAAATAAAATCTATAATAAAATAATATTTGTAGTTTAAAATAGAAAATCTTTATTAATAAAAAATAAAAATAAAAGTTGCAGCTAACCTCCAATGATTCATTCTCTCCTACTTTCTCTCTCACAACCCTTCACTTTGTCCGAACACTTTTTATGTGTTCACTTCATTTATTTGAATGATTGTGAAATCTTTCACTGTTTATTTTAAATCACGATCCACTTCATTCATATGAACGATGATTGTTTTTGTTAGTTGGAACGAAATTCCATTCATTCATATAAATTATTATCTAATATTTTTATAGCTATTTTAAATTCATATGAATGGTTATTGTGTTTGTTGTTTGGATTGAAATATGTTTCATATGAATGATTATTAAATCCATTCTATTTCCTTTTTATACCTAGCATTATTAACAAAATATTTCTTCCAAATTAGTTCTCTTAGGTGACATTTTCTCTTCTATCTTCCATCATGCTTATCTAAAAAAACTCAACTTTTGTGAGCATATAGATAAGGTAACTTCCTCTCTTTAACAAATTAAGTGACTTTAAAAATCCTTTCAACATCCCTCACCTGCTAATCTGCTTTACTCTCTTATTAAATTTTGGTGGGTTATGTCTCATAAAATATTCTAGACTTAAGAAATGATGTTGTCAATGAAGTTGAGATGCATTTGTTGCTAGTCTAGCAGTTTCTAGCTGATGAAAGATAGCATGGTGTTGTTGTGTTATAGTAGCACTTTGTTTTTGTAAGGTTGATTCGCATTGTCAAACATGTCTCAAATTAAACTATGAAGCTAAATTTGTAATATAGCTAACCTAGGTCATTATTCTCGAAGATTACTAAGTCGTTCTATTCAAAGAATTAAGAAATTTTAATGAAATAATAAAATAAAATAAAAAAATAAATAGATTAGATAAATGCAAGTAATGAAAAAAAAACAGAATTTTAAACAGATTAAATAAATAAAAGTAATAAAATGAAAACAAAATTTTAAACAAATTAAATAAATTCAAGTAATAAAATAAAATAAAATCAGAATTTTAAACAAATCAAATAAATTCAAGTAATAAAATAAAAACAAATTTTAAACAAATTAATAAATTCAACTAATAAAATAAAAACAGAATTTTAAACTAATTAAATAAATTAAAGTAATAAAATAAAAGTAGAATTTTAATATACATTAAATAAATTTAAGTAATAAAAACCAACCCGACCTCTGTTCGGCTCTCTCAAATTCCTCACTAGTTCCTAAAGAAAATTCAAATTACATGTGTGGGTTAATTAAACTGAGATCTCTGCGTCTATTTAAAATTTTGAACACGCCCACAATCGTAAAGCATATTACCGAATACACAATATGATGAACAACTGCAAGCACCCACTATGAACAACAATATTATTCCGACTCGAACATCAGTTCAAAAATTTCACAACACAATCCAATCGGTATTGATTCAATTATTAAATTAATCCAATTATTAAATCCAAAAATCAAATTAAAATAGCAATTGAGCATGTAATTATTGAAAGAATTACAAAACATGAACCTCAAGATTAAAAACGAGAGAGCACTTGGAGATCGAATTGAACAAAATAATTAGTCACTCATAATCACGATTGCACAACAAGGCAGAAAGATAAATGTAAAACGTACATAAGAAAAAGAAAAGAGAAATAGAAAACTATATTTAATTATCTACTGTCTACTTTGATGTGATGTCTCTCATCTCTACCAAGAGAGATTTATTTATAAAAAATTTAATCTAAAACATGAAATGATTAAATAGCTATCCATAAAGAAAATATGCTCAAAATATCCAAGTGATTTTAAGTCTAATTTTAACCACTTTCTAATTCAAATTTGCTCTTGGCTCTTAAATAACATTTTTAGATCTTTAAGTTATCTGCAAAACAAAACAAGAATAAAGTAAATCCGAGTTTTGTGTCAAAATTTATGGACAAAATATGAAATACACTTAAATCTATTAAAATTCCAAAAATAGTGTCAAAATAATAATAAATTTTTAACTTAAACCTAATTGACTCAATTACACCAAAATGGTGTAAAATCCTAATAATTATCAACTAATTTATCTTTATTGTTATAATTATGCAATTGGAAAGTGGTAAAAATAAATAATTATCAAAAGTTGTTGCCATCATCTCTATTGTTGGTGATAATTGGGGCATATCCACCAATGGAAGAAGAGTAAGTGGTCTATTGTCATATTTTAAACACATAAAGAATTGGATTACAAATCAACTAGAAGCTTCTAACTATATCTTTAAATCAAACTTAAACACATACATACACACTAAAGAAACACAACAAACCCACTAACCTCAAGTCATCCTAAGAATGAACAACTCTGATACCATAAATGTAACACCCCAAAAAGAACTAGTTACCATACTATAAACCTAATAAAGAGTCTATTCAAAGCATAATGTATTTCAAAATACAACTTAAACACACATAATACACATACATACATAAATATTTAAGTAAGAAAAGACAAAATAAAGTATCTATTGTCTTCCAGATATTGCTCCTCCACTTGCACATATATCTACTCATGTTCATAGTACAATCATAACATGTCACCACAAAGACAACATATGCAAGGGTAAGTTATTGAAATAAATTTCTAATATAAGAAAAATGCATATAAAAGAAAACAAATTCATTTTCAATTCATATACAATCCAATTTCAATCACACATCAACATATAAGAACCATATAGATCACACATGAATCTACACATCTAAGGATATTCAACAAAAAAATATTGACCAACTCCTTTTGAAAGACTCGTATTAAGTATGTTATACAAGGTACCAACATCTAATCCAATCTAATACTTGTATTTACAAGCAAACCCAGGAATAATGGATTAGGGTAAGTTCGTTACAACCCAAGCCACACATCTACACATGCCACAGTGTGTAAGAAGCCCCATCCTCCACCCTAGCTTCTCACCACCTGATATCTTAGTCTATATGACTTACATCATCAATGAAATAAGGGGATCTCTATTACAACATAGGTGTTAATATTTAATACACAAAATAGATAATAATTCACAAATCATTCCAAATGTATGACATCAAATTCATACAAATTTTATCAATTTTAGTAAGAATCATCATACAATATAATTTATTTAAGCAAAACCACAAATTAATTAAAATCAAAAATTAATATTCATTTTTTATTTATCACAACATTCATATTCAATCAATTGAAGAAATCAAACTTTTTTTACCTTGAGTGAAAATCTCCTTACTTGGGTGAATTTTTTTTTTTGTTTGAGTGAAATTTGACCAGAAACTAGGTTGACCTACAATGTTATTTTTGTTTGAGTGAAAATTTGTTCTTTTAAGCGAAAATAAGGTTGGAAGTAAGGTTAAATTGCAGGATTATTTTTGCTTGAGCAAAAATAGAGTCGAGAGTTAGACTTTTTTTTTTTTGCTTGAGCAAAAAATATTAGAAAAACTAGTCTAAGAACACAATCAAATCAATTTTCAAATATCTTTTTTAAAAATATTTTGATAATACAATTTCTAAACTATTTAAAATAATCAATCCAGACCATGATATGTTCAAACATTATCACTTAGTCATTTTAATTCTTGATCTTTCAAACTCGATATATATATATATATATATATATATATAT
>Ga0209489_103193_pt1 | contig 32304 bp, 19 predicted proteins | sample SiratrowhiteBW_FD_187527 | JGI IMG/M metagenome (GOLD analysis project Ga0209489, IMG submission 187527) | Root nodule microbial communities of legume samples collected from California, USA - Siratro white BW (SPAdes) (version 2) | ecosystem: Host-associated > Plants > Roots > Nodule | place...
TGCTCAAGTGTGGGATACTTAACACAAGGCAAAGAGGTCTCTATTTATAACCTCCAAAGGCTCCTCCACCTTGTATTTTAAGCAATGTGGGACTAATTTGGTGAATATTGGTGGCTGGAATACTACACATGGTCTATAGGCATCCAAAGATTTTATTAGTATACACAGATTTAGCACATTCCTTGATTTCATATATTGTATATAATTCAGTATATTTATTTTTATATATATAAAATACGTTATTAATTAAAATAGTTTAAATTGAATAATAATGGCTCATATATATTTTAGAGAAACGTATACGGATAATGAAGATAATTTTATAAATCGCATATTTTTTTTATAGATTTTAACAAGAGCAACTATATAAATAAATAATTTTATATTACTTACAAATATTATTTGATTTTTTATGTAATGTGTATAAAATGTTGTTTTTTATGCATACTCAAATATTGAGTGAAGGGAGAACAACGTAGGATAACTATTAATAGTATTTCCAACAATAATTTCTTGAGCAGGTTTCTGAAGTTGCTTTTAATAGTCTGTACATGAAAAGTTGAAAAACTTGCTCGTTTGTATGCTTAATAGTGCTAAATATTTAAAATTGATGGAAAATTATTCTATTCAATTTTTATAATAATCTTTTTCTTATTAATATATTTCATTTTTAATTTTTTTGTCCGCATGAATATTGAATCCAGATTTTGAAAAATTGCCTTTATTCATTAAATTTTTAACTTTTAACTTAAAAAATCTTATATACAACCTTGTTCATCGGTTGGCAAAGTAGACGATGCAAAGTTGGACTTGATCTTTCAGGCATTTGAGAAGAATTTGGATGGTTGATGTTTGAGTTTTGATTCAATAAGTATGAATTCTTACACTAAATTCATCTGTGGTATAACAAAAGTTTCTCTCTAACTCCAAACAATTCAGCTTATGCTGTTCCCAACTGAGAAAAATTCCAATCACTGGTTGAATGCTGCTTCTTTTAGAGCTCCTCCAAAATTATGTCATGATTTTTTCACCTCTCCCCTACTAGGTCCTGAGGCCGTATACAGTACGTAACGACGCTCATCTTTTCGGGATGCTGGGCAGCTCGTATCTCTTCTTGGCGCATCTTCTCGAGGTTGAGTTTTGATGAGTGAGCATTATTTCTCAGCTCTCTTTTGTCTCTACGTGGGTGGTTGCTCTTTACCGGACTTCTGCCATGGTTTCAGGTTTACCTCGGAGTCCCATCGTAACCTCAATTGCGACAATAACCAAGCAAAATTTCTTCATAACTCTTAAAATCAAACTTGCCCAAGTATCTTATGTATTCAAAATAAAATATTAAATTCCAAAGAGATGAAAATAAGATGTGTTGGGCTTTTTTGTCTTTCTGCAATTCATAAGTAGTCTTTTTGAATAAAGACCTAATGTAAATTTTTTACTGTAAGTGATAGGTCGTGTTAATGACTTCTAGCAAAAAAAATGTTTAGGAATGGAGTTAGAGTTTAACATTATTTTAGCTATTTCTTGTAAAGCAAATTTTTTTCTTTTAGTTATACCATTTTGTTAGGGTGTCTTGAGAGTGGAAAAACTATGTTTTATTTCAAAATTTCCACAAAGTTATTGAAAGTTTTTATTTTCAAAACTCCACCATGACCACTCCTAATACTTATAATTGATAAACCTTTTTAATTTTAAACATGTTTGATGAATCTAACTCATCTCCATCTAGCATAAATATGTGCATTTATTACACTATATATCAATTTAAATGCGACAAAACTTTCTGAAAGATATTTCAGCAACACTCAAATAGTACTTGCTTCTCAGGATTTTCAGATTAATAAAAAAATTATGTCTCACTAAACTTGTAATTTTGATTTTAGAAAAAAAAACTAAAATTTAATTAAAGTTAAGAAAATATGATTTATTATAGCCTTTAATTCAATCAAGGTTTAAAATAAATTTTACTTTTAATTAAATATATAAAGTATCAAACATAAAACTGAAGTTAATTTAAATCTTTAACTAAAATCTAAATACACTCTTATTATTTTGCTTAGTCCCAAATCATCAATATTTACTTAGATTAAATATTTTAAAAAATAAAACGTAAAATGTTTGATTAGTATATTAAAAAAAATTACATTGAAACTTAAAAAAAAAAGGAAATTTTACAAAATCAAAACAGAGATCAGTTTTTAAAAAAATATTTTTAAAAATTTAAGAAACATTTACTAGGGAAATGTTTAGTTTTCATAAACATGAAGATAAGAAAACAAAGTTTTGCATATTTGGTTCACTTATTAAAACATGAAATTCCCAGTAAAAAATTGATAAAATAATGTTTAGGCAATTGTCACAAAATTATTCTCATACAAAACTAACTTTTATGAATGGTTTTTAATTACAAGAAAATATGTGGTTACTTTCATTAAATCATTTAATAGGATAACAAATTAATTATTTAGATAAAAATAACATCATCTTTTAATTTCTTAAAAACTTTTAAAGATATTTCTAGTATACTTTTCACTTACCAAATAAATTTTAGTCATTTTAAAAAATTATAATTATCAGATTCAAGTTCCATTAAACGCCATTAAAGTTTGAACCAAACTCAATTTACAAACTTTAATATAAATGTGTTCAGATTTGAATTGGTTACCAAGTGCATAAAGATCCAAAACTGGATAAAAAGAGAAAGACTTTGAACACATGCAATTCCCTGTATGGGCATACCTAAAAAATGAAAGAAGTAAGGACTCTTATACAATGAATTTCAAAGAATTTCATTCTACAAACTCATGTAAAGACCTTCATAAGAAAAGACGATAAAGAGAATTTTATATAAACTAAAGTTAACTTATAAATAAATTTATAAAAACTTTTATACCAATATTTTCAAAAACTGTTTTTTAACTTAAATTCAAGCTAATTTCAGTTTGTAATTTTTTTTATTTCCTTCTCCTATTAGAAGTTAAAAAAAAACATCTAAACATCCAACTATAAGACACTAGAAACAATTTAAATGCAAGGAAGAGGACAAACTTAAGCATACTAAATTATTCGAACAAACAAGTTTAAATCCCCATTACTCCTACAGAGTCTAAACGAATGATTAATTGAATTCCTACCTTTGGTTATCAAAATTCAACTCCACTCCACAATTAGGAGGGATTCTTCTTCAGAATTCAACAGATCAAGCAAGTTACAAGGGAGAATGTTAATGTGATTGTTCTAGGGCGAGATGCTGTTGTAAGTCCTACTCCTGCACTGCACTTAGCTTACTTGCTGCTGGTGTCCTCCATAAATAGGGTATGCCCCATAAGCAGCAGCATATATACTGGGGTCATGAGGAGGTGGTAAAGCATACCCATAACCATCATAAACAGGTCCCCCATAATACGCCCCATTCCAAGGACTGCCAAAATCTGCTCTAAACTGCTCCCCAGAGATGAACATATACAATAATTACAATTGCAATTTAATGTCAGACACCACCAAAACAAATATACTAGAAAGTCTGCACTTTTACAGAGCAAATCAACCAATGAAAAATAGAAGTTTTATCCAATGTTAGGACAAACTAGATATTATCATGTCTGCATTTTCTTTTTTTGCTGAGCAAGATGTTAACTGATAGTTTGACAAAATATACTAAACTCTACTTAATCAGTGTCTATCATAAAATAATTCGGATATAATTATTCATGTGCAGCAATATGTAGACACAGAGGACTAAATTAATAGAGGGATGACATCATAATCCCTCAGTTCAGAAAGAGTGAAAAATCTTTGGAAAAATATATTCTGTTCTTTAATTGTTATTTTCAAAATTCAAAACAATATTAATTATTCTTTGATTTAATTCTCACTTTTTATCTAATATTTAATTAATTTACATATATGTATATATTATGATATAGAAAAAAGAGTAAAATGAAAAAATTGTAAATATTTTATTTAAGAAATTTTACTGTATTTAGTATTTTTTCAGTCAATTCAAATCATTTTAATAATTAACAGTATTAAAAAGATAGATTTTACATCATTCATATATAAATGAACGACCTTACATACAAGCAAACTAAACAATAGATCTCTCTCTCTCTCTCTCTCTCTCTCTCTCTCTCTATATATATATATATATATATATATATATATATATATATATATATATATATATATATACAATTTTTAATATATTTCTATTTTTGAGAAAAACTATGTTAGAAATTATATCCTTAGCAGTATTTCAATAAAGCATAAAATTTATAATTATATTATCGATATCTCAATTCAAATGGTAACATATAAAGAGTTCTAATAGGATTTAGAACGAGAAAGGAATGAGAAAGGAAACAAGGGACCCTTTTATTTGATATGGAAAACTGATAAATTTTTTTTAAAAAAAAGGTGTTTTATGCACAAAGGACAATCATTTTAACACATTTTGTTTCATAGAAGTTAATAGTAATATTTTGTTTTCACTTCCTTAAAAATCAAAAGAGGGAAGAAATTTAATTTTTTACTTTCTTTTCTACCAATTATCTTAAAAAAAACATAACTTTTTAATCATTCTCTTTCCTTTCTCTCTAATTTCCTATAAAAAGAATGCATTACAGTGATTAGAACATCCTATGCTTGCTTTACTGGTTTTACCAGGAGCGAACCAAATGAAACATTTTTTGTAAAGTAAATTAGCTTTTGAAAAAGCTTAATTGTGTTATAATTTTTTTTTTCTTAACTTTCTAAGACAGCAGAAAACAAACAATTATTTTCTCAGACAACGCGTGGTACTAACAGGCAGGTCATACTTGATGAAACCAGTTCCTTACTGGAGATTAATAGATCAGATAAATGACAATGATAACATTTTTCCCTGCATGTTTGACATAGATTACCTGCTTATTTGCTGGATTGCGACCCCACGAAAGACGAACCATTTGTTTGCCAATAGTTGTCCCATTTAGCTTCTGCAATGCCTCTTCAGCATTATTTCTGAAATGTTCATTGTAATAAAAACCATGTTATCTGTGAACATTTAAGATTTAAACTGACAGAGTCAGGACTCTTACCTTATTGCAAATTGTACAAAACCACATCCTTTTCCAACAGGTATCTTAACAGAGACTATCTCACCATACTGGGAGAATGGCTGTCTAAGATCCTCAGCAGTAACATTAGGGTCAAGACCTCCAACAAATATCTATAATTGGATCGATCAATAGAAAATATAGTGACAAATCAATTTTGTTTTTGGTTGAAAAAAGAACCTTACAACGAAAAGCTGAAAAGCTTACAGTTGTGTTCGTAGAATCAGCTTCAGATTGGTTGGATGTGCCATTTGACTGACTTCCTATACAAATAAAGGGACCAAATCAATGCTCAACCAGTATAGTTATTTCAGAAGACTTTTGCAGCAGCAAGCACACGACAAACTAATGTAAAAGTTAAATTTGAGTGACATAGACTTTGTTTATTTACTGTTCTCGGAAACAGTTATGTTTTCTAAATGTTGTTGTTTATTTCTGAGTACATTTGCAAATATTTGTTCCTGTCCACGTCTATGTCTTCTAAAAGTTTACTGGTGGACATTTGAATGTAAAAGTAAAGATAACAGAAGGGAGAGTGAGAAAAAAATACCCATTGTTTCTGTTTTATGTTTTTTAAAACACTAGGAAAAAAATTTTAAAATTTAATAGAGTCTAGATATGAAATTGATTGCTAAATACTGAGTATTGAATAATTTTAGAAAACAACTTTTAAAACAAAATTTATTAGAAAAACAAAGATTCCCTGAGTTCTACAAATCAGCTGCTTTCCTACTCAGGAACAAATAACATCATGCTGAGATTACCACTTCCGATGAATTAACCCATGCATATAGCTCAAATGAGCAATAAAAAAATACACTAACAATGTTTATCAGTAGCAACATGATGCAAAAGATTGAGGGCACAACAGGAAACAATAGTCTAAATATATTTACATTAAATTGAATGTATAATATCCTTTTGTGGTCTTACTTTTAAAAAACATAATTTCACATATCAGAAGCAATGTCTGGGATTTGGCGTACCTTGTTGATAGCCAGAGGTTTTCCTAGGAGTTGCAGCACCAATACGCATAGGCCTGCTAGAGCAATGAACACCATTCATTTCAGTCATAGCTTGAGACCTCTCGTTATCATCGCCAAACCTGACGAAACCATAACCCTTTGATCGGCCAGTATTGGCATCAAAAACAACTTTTGCTGCTTTAACAGATGGGTATCTATTAGAAAAAGTTTCATGCAACATGCTATCTGTAACATCAGCAGCTAAATCTCCTACAAAAATAGAGAGATCAGGGACATTATCTGAGCGCTTGTCTCCTGTGCTAAATGATGCCCAGTTCAAGCGGAAAGGTTGCTCTGTGTTAGGCATCAATATTCCAGCATAATTCTGCAAAACTTTCTCAGCTGTCCCATGCGAATAGAATTCCACAAATCCATAACCCTCTGATAGACCAGTCTGCTTATTTCGAATAACCTTAATGGAGGAAATCTGCAAAAGTGTGCAATAGTAAACAATATGAAAAGCTCAGATACCAGCCAATTTCCATTGTAACAAACAAATATTTGAATAATCAAATTAACGATTATTCATGTTTCAAACCACATTAACAGATGAATGACATCAAAATCACCTTTTTTAGTTAAAACTAGCTTACCTGCAACAACTATACCTATGTCTAGAACCTTCATTGCTTAAGCCCAACACAAATAACAGAGACAAAAAAGCTTCAAATTCACTTAAATCATAATTTTTCATTCTTCAAATGATACAAAAAAAAAAAAAAAAAAAAAAAAAAAAAAAAAAACTATCACACCAAAAGAGTTCAGATTCATGCACACAGACATTTAACCCCTGGGACTTCCCACCGATTCAGATTTGATTAAACAGAATCAAATGACACCACCTAAGTTTATACATAGTTTAATGTCAGAAAACAAAATTAGAGAAGATTTAATTGAACAGCTAAGATGCAGAAAACAAAGAGTGAAAAAAGGATTTATCTGTGCTTCATTCTAGCCTGAAAAAGAACTATTTCTCATACATTTTGGTTATAATTAAAGGCAACATTCATCCTTGAACTTATAACCTAATGCAAACTACCAAAACTGTTCCCTAGTCACTGTGACCAGAATAAGGTTTCAAACACAATTTCAAGTAACACAACAAAAACAATAAAACCTTATTAAACAGGTTCAGGTTGGTTACCTGATTTGCAAACAGAGTGAATTTTTCAACCGAGACAAAATCAACTTGAAATTTCTATTCAATTTCTACACTTCAATTAGCATGCTTAGAAAAACAAAAAAAAATACCACCTTTAGATCATATGATTACAAAAAGAAAAGAAAAAGAAAAAAAGGACTGTATATCCTTTCTTCTTTACATTGCTGAGATTGACACTGAACCAGAACAAACCATGCAAAAAATTTCACACATCATAACACAGAAACGTCAATCCAAATCGTTAAAAACTCACGTCAGACTCTTCCGTTCATAATGTTGATCAGAATCCACCCTTTTTAACCAAAACAACGGACCGGAATAGTTTTGAAGTTTAAAAAAACATCAGAACAATCAGTAAAAACAACATTGAATGCAGTATTGGTTAACGTGTGTGCGAGGAAAACATATATACAGACGGAGGGAAGGACCTCGCCAGTGGAAGCGAAACAGCGGTGGAGATAATTCTCGTCCATCCAGTGATGCAAATCGCCGACCCATACGGTTTTGTTCTCGGCGCTGGATCCCTGATGGTGCGCGTGCGGCACGTGTGGGAGCTGCTGCTGATACTGGTGGTAGGCGACGTAGGGCTGCGGCGGCGGCGCGGCATAATGTTGAGGCGGCATCATGTGGTGCTGCATTACCATCGCAGCCGCGGGGTACTGCATCGGAAGCCACTGCGGCGGGATGGGCACAGGCTGCGGCGGTGGTGGCGGCGGCGTCTGCTGGTTCTGCTCCGTGGCTTGCGAATCAGAGCCGTTGGATGTTGGTTGCATCTTTTTCCTCAATTACCGTTACGGCAAGCGCCTCTCTCGGTTGTTCCTTCTTCCTTCTTTCACCCTAAAATAAATAAATAAAACTAAGAACACGCGAGTTGGTTACGCGAGTATGTGTGAAGTGTGAGAGAGAGAAAAGAGAAGGGTTGAATCTGGATTTTTGAGAGAGGTCTCAGTAAGGGTCTAAGAGAAGGATGATGATTTATGATTTATGATGAGGATGACGGATTCTTTGGTTGGCTTAGTGAGAGCGGTTCCCCTTTCTACCCTTGGATCGGGACGCAATCTCAACCGTTGGATCTGTAATCAGGGATATGCATAACACTCTTATATGCTTCGCTAACTTCGCTTCCCTCTCTCTCCAGGATCCGCCGCCACCTCTTCTTTTCTTTCCCTCACTCTTCTCTGCATTTTCCTTATCTTTTATTTATTTATTATATATTTTATTATTATTATTCGTGTGTGTGGCAGTTTAAGTTTAACCTCACACAACTTATGTTACGGTGGTCAGTGATGTTGGCAAGTTGATTGATGGCAGTGAAAACTAACGGCATGGTAGATTGCCTTGGAATCAGATCACATGATTCAGGACTATGCTATGCTACCATACTGTCTGTCTCACCGTACTACTACTTTCTCTATCCTTCCTCGTTGTTTTGTTCCTTATTCATTTCTAGAAAGAATGTATCATTTTCTTTTTCTTTTAAGACAATAAATATTTTCATAAAATATCAAAATCAATTAGTTTCACATTTAATCACACATACTATAAATATTTTTGTTCTTGTCTTATTTTTTAAATTTAACTTTAATATAATTTTTAAATTTTAGAAGTAACAAATATTATATTATCTAAATAAAGAGCCTAGTGAAAGGCCTTTGTGAAGAAAAAACTCAGCAATCAATACCCAGTATTAACTCCGTATTTTTACTTATTATTCCAAAATAAGACATGCATTAATGAAGATACTCTACAAAATGATTATGTTAAAAGAGATTATTGTAGGCTTTTTAAGAATATATTATATCATCTTTAATTTTATTTTATCACTTGACAGAGGCAAATTATTTCATTTTTTTACAACTTTAAATGCAAAAAAAATCTTTTCAGATGGAAAACATGGAAATAAATTTTAGCTGCATTTTTTTTCATTAGATAGATGGATAGGGATGAAAAAGGAATCATATACAAAATGAGAATTATAATTTAAAACCAGCACTTATTAAGATGAAAATTATAAAAACATTTGTTACAAAGTATTCAAATATTTTATCACTAAACGAGTTTCCATTGCTCTTCATGTAGGTAAAAAAAATAATACTCCAAACCAAAGGACCCATATGCATGAAGAAGTGTTGAAATACAATAAATTTTGTTAACAGTTGCCATAAATTGTAAGATGACTTATATGTAGGAATTTTAAATTTGTTGAAGACAAAAATGTGTAAATGTCTTTTTTATTTGAATTAATTTAGTTTCTACATTTTTAATAAATAATTAAGATATTTCAATTGTTAATTTAAAAATTGAATTGAATTTTTTCCTTTTTTTCATTTATGTATTACCTTTCTTTATTTCTTAATTATTCTTATTCATAAAAATTCTTAATTATTTCTTAATTATTGCCTTTCTTAAAAGAAAAATTCTTAATTACACGTGTATGTTAACTTTTGATATGGTAATTTATTGCTTATTGAAAATTTCTTTTACATATATATATATATATATATATATATATATATATATATATTTTTTTTTAAATAATTATTTATGTGATAAAAAAAATCTACTTATATTATAATACAAATAATGTTATATTCCAAAAAAGTTGAAAAAAAATTAACATTGTCACTCATCGAATAAAAAAAATATCTCAAAATTTAACAGAAAATATATATTATCCCAACACATTTTAGAATAAATATTACTTTTATTTTTTTTTAGATCCAAAAAAAATCCATATTCAATCTAATACAAATTAATTGCATTAGATTTAAAATCCAAACATATAAAATTTCAGCTTTGTTGAAATAGACTTCAAATGACTTAAATTAGTATGATTATAAATTAGATTTAAACATTTGGATTTCTTTTTTAATAATCCCAAGTGTAATAGGAGTTGGCTATTACTATGTGATTGGAATTACAGTTGGTTGATTCAACTACATGTTGTTACATAACTTTGAAAAGTCTTAAGATAATCTAACTAATTAAATTTGAAAAGTCTTAAATTGATATATTTTTGTAAGAAAAAAATGAGTAGTTTTTTTTGTATCATCTAAGTAACAACTTCGAAAGCCCATCAGAACTTGTCCATAATATAATATGGTATTAGAATCATGATGTCTTTATGAATTTTTTTGGGCTATTAGATAAGATGTAGATTTTTGGGTGTTGATATTTTTGGCCAAACAACTTCTAAATGAATTCAAAAAAGTGAAGTTGATTTATGTCAATTCATTTTTTGTTGTCCAAAAATATCAAAAATTCATTCCATAACAATTCCAATTTATGACAATTTGATTCATATATGACCAGTCACTTTGTTAACCTTTTATCACCTATTCATTAAATTAAGTAATATATAGCTTAATTGGTGGCATTAATTTATTACTTCACTTCGTGATATTAAAGGATGTATCTAATTAATAACATTCCTTACATCAAAAGTAATAAATTATTAATACATTATAATTTTTTGGAACAGCTCAAATGAATTAATTGCATTGTTGAATTTCAAATAGTGTTGTCACATATAAAAACGAACAAAAGGAGTATGAAGTGCTATAAACTTTGAGATGCAGAGGTACAACTTTAAAATTACAGATGGATATATTTAAATACTTACAGTCTAAAAAGTACTCACAAACTAATTAAGTGCTATAAACTATGTGCACATTCTACATGCATGGGATATATAACTATACACATAATCTAGAAATATAAACACCTTTATTATTTGTACACCTAAATCTGCATACCTATCACTGTTGGAACTTGATTTTCAAACTCATTTTTTTTTTCTTTGTTTCTCTCCAAAAGTGATGAGTATATAGAAAGGTGTTAGATTTTAAATCTAGAAGTAGCATTTTTTAAATATCTGGTAATTATTGTGAATGCACAGTGTAATATTAACAAAGAGTATCTAGGGTTTGGCGTGTGGAGAGGAATGACCAGCACCAGGACTGTGCCCTGGATCAGTTGGTTGGAAATCGTTCAGAGTCCAGTTTTTCTCATATTTGGTGTGAAGTGCTGTAGTTGAAGCTTCGAGCTCTGAGGTGTGGGGGTGCCACGTGGCAGGATATTCAGCCACTTTAGCCATTTCTTTGATCTCCAATTTCAGTGGCCTTCCCTGAGCTAAAAAAGTTGCATGAAAAATCATTAAGAAGAGAAAAATAGTACTGACCATGAACTCAAGCTTGGAATTGCCCATGATAAAGCTTGGCCCTGAGCTTATTTTAGTGTGTCTATGGAGTGGTGCCTGAGAATAATGTCTGTGCTTTTGTGAGTATTTATAGGCCAGGAGGGGAAGAGTGGGGGACTCAACTCAAATGAATATGTAATTTTAATGAGAACGTGGGTAAATATTAATGGCCAATATAATCTTCTTCATCATTATGCTCCTCCAACATTCCCTTTTGGGAACCAATATGTGGGAGTATTTTCTAATCTAGTGTCCCTTTGAATTTTCCTACTACACTATACTGTGGTTTGCATTGCATGCAATTGTGCAGGTTGCTATTTTTTGAAAAAAAAATATATTTTGGTATTATTAATTTATATTCAAAGGAGAAAATGGACATAAAAAGTTTTGAATAATTCATGTAGCTGCGTATCAAGGAGCCAAAAAAGTTTTTAGTATTTTTTTATTAAATACTTTTTTACGTTGATTTTATTGAATATAATAGATTTTTAGAAAAAAAAAAAGACATAAAATTTCACTAGTGTTTGCCAATAGTATAATTAGTTTTTCCAAAATCAATAAATGGTGAAAAATAAATAGTATAGCCACTATGTGTATTTTAAATTCCACAGGGTTGGGGGCCCTAGGCCTTGGCTAGAATTCAAGCTCTGACCACTTATTGGAAGTAACTGTGCCACTATTGGAGGCCTGGAGCTCTTACTAACTTTTCTTTCATAAATATTTAATAATAGGTACTAATATTTTATCAAAGATTACAAATATATAAATCATTTACAATTATTCAATAATCATTTTTAAAAATTTATTTTCTAAACAAAAGTATTATAACTTTATAAATTTATAAAATTTCAAGAATATTGGTATAAATGTATTAAAAGAGAGTGTAATATTACCTTTGCCGGTTTATTAATAATTATGTAATGTATTTTTTGATATTTTTGTTATTAGTTAAAATTTACGTGAGTTTTATTAAAACTGCTGAAGGTTATTCCATATTTAATAAGTTTCACATGACTCTATATATGATTAAAAGAGTCTGAAGAACACTATATTCTTGTGAATATATTTACGAAGAAATAAATAAGCACAAAAAATTATGCGAAAAAGAATGGGAAAAGGAGAATACATTTTTGAGTAATTAAAATTAGAATCAACTACATTTTTTGTGTCATTAAAATTAAATAAATTTAATAAAGGATTTTTTATTTTGGTCTTATAAAGTTTTTTTTTTCATTTTTGCAAAATTTGAAAAAACTGTCTTTACAATATGTATAAATTTTGATTTTAATACATATAACATGCTTTTCTTTATTTTTTTCTATTCTTCTCAAATTTGAAATTACTAAGTTTGATCCTTGGATCTTTTTGAGGATTAAATATATATATGTTATGTATATTACTTTTTTGTAAGCATTACTTGCTAATATCCTAATATTAATAGACATCATTTTTAGTATTTTGACTTTATATTCAACAACTAAGCAGTTAACAAGTGTTAAATAAAAAATTAAAAATAAAACAACAATGAATTTCCAAATTTAGATGAACTGGAAACAAAGAAAAAAAATTACACGACATTTTTAGCCTTAAAAATATGTGTAGTATTATTACTCTCATCATCAAGCTAACTTGGCCACAAAAACAACTCCCTGTCAATTGAGTTGTTTATTTTGAATAGAAAATTACATTTTTAACATCATTTTGTGTAACTTTCTAAAATGAAATTGGTTAATTAGCAAGTACTCAATGAATAATAAATAAAAGTTAAAGAAAAAGAAATAGGTTGGAGATTTAAATGCAGTTCTTTTCCTAAAAACCAGTCTTAATTAGTAAGACAAATTGAGAAGAATAGTAAAGAAAAGCGCACTAAGATGTGGCAATGGGAGTGAGACACAGGTGCCGGCATGATGTTTTGATATGTTATTAAAAGTGTAAGAGATCTTCACCATATTTAACTGCGCAATAAAACTGCAAATCCATTGCTTGCTACTAAAAGAAAGGTGCATAACCTTTTGAGCCCCACTTAGATCCATATCCACCCTTTTCTAGTCAAATTTTCCAACAATGAAAATTATTAGTCAAATGAATCTCATGGTTTTTAGTCCTCAACTTGCATCCGCATCAGGGGAAATTTTGAGTGCTTCTTGAAAATGTAGGTTGCCTCCTAGAGCTGGGGAAGTTCCTGATCAGTGCCCAGTGACCACTAAACAGTGAAAGGATATTGTACCATATGGTCAATGCCTGGGCCTACAACTATGGTCGACAAGTAACCAGGCTGAAGAGTAACCAGGCCGACAAGTGTCTGGTCCTACAAGTATGGCCGACAAGTAATTAGGCTGAGAAGTAACCAGGCTGAAGAGAAACCAGGGCGACAAGTGCCTGGTCCTACAAGTATGGCCGACAAGTAACCAGGCTGAGAAGTAACTAGGCCGACAAGTGCCTGAGCCTACAAGAATGGCCGACAAGTAACCAGGCTAAAGAGTAACCAGGCCGACAAATGCCTGGGCCTACAACTATGGCCGACAAGTAACCAGACTGAGGAGTAACCAGGCCGACAAGTGCCTAGGCCTACAACTATGGCCGACAAGTAACCAAGATGACAAGTGCCCAGGACGATAGGTACCAAGCCAATACCAACAAACCAACATCTTCATTTCCTTTGCATTGGGAATAGGCACCTTACATCTGACAAAAGAACAAATCCCAATGAACGGCGCTCGCATTATCTGAGAAAGAGGAGACCGCATGCCTACCTTGTGCAGAAGAGACTACACGTCTTCCCTCTGACATTGTGCAGAACAACAACCTCATGCAAGGGAGACTGCACGTCTTCCCTCTGACACAGTGCAGAGCAGTCATCATATCTCTGAGGGCCAAGAGGCTATACGTCTTCCCCATAACGTCATCCATAACAGTATAAATAGAAAATAGTGAGTATAACTGGGGGACTAGTTTTTGGGAGGAAAAATCTACCCCGAACACATATTATACACACCAATAAGAGAGAGTAAAGTACTTCTGACGAAAGTCTTCCCTTTTTCCCGACGACCGGAGAATAGCAATTTGCAGAGAGACTAGAACGGTTGGCACCTTGAAGTCTTGTTCTCAGCCTCAAGGCTCCACAAGAACTTTTATTGTTCTTGGCCCTCAGGCTCTGTAGGAACAATTGGCGCCCCACCGTGGGGCCGAGAGGTACGCAAACTAAACTCCAATGGTGTCAACCCTGAGCAAGCTTCAAGACCAAAGGCCAGAACACGTTGACATGGGAAGTGACCCTGTGGCCATGTTGGCCGCCTTGCAGGAGCAGATGATGGCTATGTAGCGAAGGAATGAAGAAGAAATCAATGACTTAAGGCGTAGAAACGAAGAAGAAATTCATGCCTTAAGACGTGAGAACGAAGAGATGAGAGAAATGCTCCACCACCATCAACCCTCCCTGTCGGAGCGGGAGAGTACTCGGCAGACTGTGGTGAACGAGACCGAAGCGAAAGGATCCATGCGTCCATCCGTGACGCATGAGACAGAAGCAGTCTGATGCGCAAAGGGAACCCGCAGACACCCCTTTGTGGATCGAATCATGGACGTCGAGCTCCCTTTCCGTTGGAAGGGATTGACTTTTAAGCCCTACGACGGTACGACGGATCCTGATGAGCACATCAGTATATTCTCCACCCAAGTGAGTCTCTATTCCAATCATGATGCTGTTTTCTGCCGAATTTTCCCCACGTCCTTAAAGGGAGCAGCGCTGAGTTGGTTCTCTAGCCTACCTCCCAACTCCATCACTGATTTTGATATGCTGGTCGACAAATTCAATGCTCACTTCGCAACTAGCAAACCACATCACATTGGTTCCATAGCGTTGATAAATGTAAGACAAGAGAAGGGGGAATCCCTGCGAAACATCATGGAAAGGTTCGAAAAGTTGACTCTGAGGATCAAAAACTTGGATCTTAATGTCACCTTGCACCACCTGATAACGGCCCTACGACCAGGACCGTTTGCGAATAACTTGTGCAAGAAACCGGCTCTGGATCTTGATGAGTTAAGAGCCAGAGCCGCCAAGTTCATGCAATTGGAGGAACTACGAGAATTCAGAAATCAGGCCTAGGTTGGAGAAAATGTGGAGAGGGGCAAGGGTAAAGAAAAGAACAACTCTCAGCAGTTTAAGCAAAAGGAGCCCAAACCTCCTCGCTTTGCCTACTACACACCCCTCAACGCCAACAGGGGACGGATTTTGGAAGAAGCATTGAGTGCCGACCTCATTCCATCTCTGCAAAAACTGCCTACCCCCCGGAATGCCGACACCAACAAACATTGCCGGTATCATCAAAACTACGGCCACAACACTGACGAGTGTTGGGCCTTAAAGGACAAGATCGAGGAACTAATATAAGCCGGGCACCTGGGAAGATTCGTCCAGAACAAAATCACGAACCGTTCCCCACGAAGAAGCCCGAGGGGAAGAAGCCCGTGTAATGGAGGACAGAGGCAGAGAACCGACCGCTCCAGGTCACCCAGGCGACAAAACCGCTGAGTAACTCCAGTCCGGAGGGTCATCAATACCATAGCAGGAGGTTTTGTTGGAGGAGGACCTTCAGCGTCAGGAAGGAAGAAACACCTGAGGAACGTTCAAGCCGTGCACCATGTGCACACCAGAATGGCAAGAAGCATGCCGCCCATAACCTTCACAGACCGCGACTTCAAAGCCATCGATCCCAAGCAGGACGACCCAATGGTAATAACTATGGCCATTGACAAATTTGCAGTGATGAAAACCCTTGTAGATCAGGGTAGTTCGGTCGACATCCTTTATTGGAAGACGTTTAAGAAGCTGGGGATCCCTGACACCGAGATCCAACCATATGACGATCAGATTATCAGATTCTCCGGGGAACGGGTGGACACTAGAGGTTTCATAGATCTTTACACCAAATTTGGAGAACCCGGGCATCAAAGACGGGTCATTAAGGTTCGCTACCTCCTCATTGATGCTAACACATCCTACAACATTCTCTTAGGCCGACCTTCGCTGAATCACCTTGGAGCCATTGTGTCCACTATTCACTTGGCCATGAAGTTCCCGTCCTCCGAAGGAGAAATCATCACGGTCCACGGCGACCAAAAGACAGCAAGAGAATGTTACGCAGCCAGTCTAAAGTTGGAGCCCAAGAAACATGAGGCCGAAAGGTATAAGAAAAAGACGAAAGGAGAGGAAGGTGCGTAGAACGTGAACGTGACCGACCTAGACCCAAGGATGGATCACGCACGTGTGGAGCCGGGGGAAGATGTGATCCATATAGAACTGAAAGATAAAGAGCACGACACAAAACTAGGGATCTCCTTGGGAGAAAAGGAGGCCGAGATGATCAGACAAGTCCTGGTCCGAAATGTCGACATGTTTACATGGACAGCAGGGGACATGACGGGAGTTGATCCTGAGATCATGTCTCATCGGCTATCAGTATACAAAGAGGCGAGACCTGTAGCCCAAAAGAAGAGAAAACAAGGGGAGGAAAAGAGAGAAGCGGCGAAGAAGGAAGTGACCAAGCTGATGGCAGCAAACTTCATCAAGGAGGCCAAGTACACTACTTGGCTCGCCAACGTTGTGATGGTAAAAAAGGCTAATGGCAAGTGGAGAATGTGTACTGATTACACGGACCACAACAAGGCTTGCCTGAAAGACGCATATCCATTGTCGAGTATTGACAGACTAGTTGATGGGGCTGCAGGGCACAAGATATTAAGTTTCCTGGACGCATACTCTGGCTATAACCAGATCAGAATGCATTCTAGAGACAGAGAGAAAACTGCCTTCATGACGGAAGAAGCAAATTTTTACTACGAGGTCATGCCCTTCGGCTTAAAGAACGCGGGTGCCACGTATCAACGACTCATGGACAAAGTGTTTCAAGGATTGATTGAGAGAAATGTCGAGGTGTATGTGGACGACATCGTCGTAAAGTCTGATTCCTGTGAACAGCACAGGGGCGATCTAGTCGAGGTCCTCGAGGCACTGCGAAAGTATAACATGAGGCTGAATCCTGAAAAGTGCGTATTCGACGTGAAAGGAGGAAAGTTTCTGGGATTCATGCTTACACACCGAGGAATAGAAGCAAATCCGGACAAATGTCGGGCCATAGTGGAGATGAGGAGTCCAAAGAATGTCAAAGAAATCCGGAAGCTGATTGGAAAGTTCATGGCAACGCCCCCAGTGATACAAAAGCCAATATACGGCCAAGCAATCATTGTGTATTTGTCTATCTCTGAAGAAGCGATCAGCTCGGTGCTTGTCCAAGAGGCCGACCAGGAACAGAAACCAGTGTATTTCGTGAGCCGAACACTGCAAGACGCTGAGAGGAGGTACCAAACAATCGAGAAGGTGGCGTTAGCACTGGTCCACACAGTAAGAAGGATGAGGGCTTACTTCCAGAATCACCCGGTAATTGTCAAAACTGATTACCCCATCAGGAAAGTGCTAACGAAGCCTGATCTTGCGGGGAGAATGATAGGATGGTCAGTAGAACTGTCGGAATTCGGAATCACCTACGAGCCGCGAGGGGCTATTCGATCTCAGCGACTGGCTGATTTCTTAGTGGAGTTAAGTCCAGAACTTGCAAGTCTCAACACCCAATGGGTCATCTATGTTGATGGGTCCTCAAACACCAAAGGAAGTGGAGCCAGAATCATCTTGGAGGGGCCAGCGGGACTCACAATCGAGCAATCGCTGAGGTTCGACTTCAAAACCACCAATAATCAAGCTGAATATGAGGCCATAATTGCAGGACTAAATTTGGCCAAAGAAATGGGAGCAGAGGAGATACAGTGTAGGAGCGATTCGAAGCTGACTGTCGGTCACTTGACCGGTGAATTCCAAGTCAAAGATCACATGATGATGCAATATTACCAGAAAGTACTGAATCTCCTCTCGACTTTTAAAGAAGCGAAGGTAGAACACATCAGAAGGGAACAGAACGCAAGGGCCGACCTCTTGGCTAAGCTTGCAAGCACCAAAAACAAAAACCACCACCACTCGGTCATACAGATGACAGTCTCTGCACCAAGCATATCTAGTGGGGAGGAAGTCATGAATGTGGAAGAGGACGAAAATTGTTAGATGACATCAATAGTTAAGTTCTTGAAGGAGGACACATGCGAAGAAGCGGAGGAAATCACTATGAGGCGAAAATGCGCAAGATACGTCCTGATAAGAGAAGAATTATATCGAAGAGGCTACTCGAGACCGCTGCTGAAATGCGTCAACAAAAGTCAGGCCGAGTACATCATGGCTGAGTTACATGAAGGCATCTGTGGCCTGCACTCTGGAGGGCGCAGTATGGCAACCAGAGCACTGAGGGCTTGATACTACTGGCCAACGATGGAAAGGGATGCTGCGGAATATGTGAAGAAATACCAAAAATGCCAAGAGTTTGGCAATAAACTAAGAGTTAAGCCTGAAGTATTGCATCATATGAATTCACCATGGCCTTTTGCCCAGTGGGGAATCGATATCATTTGACCGTTCAGCCCAGGAAAAGGACAGTGCAAGTTTCTCCTGGTTGCTGTGGATTACTTTACCAAGTGGATAGAGGCCGAACCCTTGGCTTCCATCACTGCTAACAAGGTCCAGTCCTTTGTTTGGAAGAACATAGTATGCAGGTTCGGGCTACCAAACACAATTATTTCAGACAATGGAAGACAATTCATTGACCAAGGGCTCCAAGACTTTTACAATGGATTGGGGATCCGCTCCATCAGTAGCTCCGTAGAGCACCCGCAAACCAATGGACAAGCTGAAGCCGCAAACAAGATCATCCTGAATTAGTTAAAAAAAAGATTGGGAACAACCAAAGGAAGATGGACCGAGGAGTTACTGGAAGCACTTTGGGCATATCGGTGTACCCCACAGTCCTCAACCAAGGAGACCCCCTTTAGCCTCACTTATGGCTCTGACGTCATGTTACCAGTGGAGCTTGGGGAGCCCAGCCTGCGCAGAGAGATGTTCGACTTGAAGCTTAACAGCGAAAGTCTCGTGGCTAGTCTAGACTTAGTCAACGAACTGAGGGACAAAGCGCGAGTAAGAGAAGAGACAAGCAAAAGAAGGGCTGAAAGGAAATATAACTCTAAGGTCAAGCCGAAAAGTTTCCACGCAGGGGACTTAGTTTGGAGGATGAGGAGTGAAGCAAGACAGGGAGAAGGCAAGTTCTCCGCCAACTGGGAGGGACCTTTTAGGGTCCGAGAAGTAGCAGGAAATTGGGGATATCGCCTGGAGCACTTATCTGGGAAAGTAATACCAAGAACATGGAACGCATCTCACCTCAAATTCCATTTTAGTTAACTCATGCTTTTATGTCCATCTCAAATTCCGTTGTAGTTTATGCTTTCTTGTCTTATCACAATGTAATAGGACACTCTTTCCTACCTCAGTCTTTTTTCCCTAAGGAGGGTTTTGACTGAGAAGGTTTTAACGAGGCTCTACTTTAATGAAATCATTCAGTTATTTTGCTAACTGTAGTCATACCTGATAATGCTGTCACAAAACCCAATCAAGAGCGATTGGTAACAAGACCGAGAACGTCTCGGCCTCAACTTATAAAACCAATCAAGAGCGATTGGTAAACAAGACCGAGAACTTCTCGGCCTCAACTTAGAAAACCCAATCAAGAGCGATTGGTAACAAGACCGAGAACTTCTCGGCCCAATCAAAAGCGATTGGTAGCAGAACCGATAGCTTCTCGGCCTTAACTTAGAAAACTCAATCAAAAGCGATTGGTAACAAGACTAAGAAATTCTCGGCGCAATCAAGAACAATTGGTAGCAAGACCGAGAACTTCTCGGCCTCAACCTACAAAACCCAATCAAGAGCGATTGGTAACAAGACCGAGAACTTCTCGGCCTCAACTTAAAAAACCCAATAAAAAGCGATTGGTAACAAGACCGAGAACTTCTCGGCCTCAACTTAGAAAACCCAATCAAAAGCGATTGGTAACAAGACTAAGAACTTCTCGGCGTAATCAAGAACGATTGGTAACAAGACTAAGAACTTCTCGGCGCAATCAAGAACGATTGGTAGCAAGACCAAGAACTTCTCGGCCTCAACCTACAAAACCCAATCAAGAGCGATTGGTAACAAGACCGAGAACTTCTCGGCCCAATCAAAAGCGATTGGTAGCAGAACCGACAGCTTCTCGGCCTCAACTTAGAAAACCCAATAAAAAGCGATTGGTAACAAGGCCGAGAACTTCTCGCCCTCAACTTAGAAAACCCAATCAAAAGCGATTGGTAACAAGACTAAGAACTTCTCGACCCAATCAAGAACAATTCGTAACAAGACCGAGAACTTCTCGGCCTCAACTATAAAAACCCAATTATAAACGATTGGTAACAAAGCTGAGAACCTTTTGGCCTTAACTTAGAAATCAAATAAATGGTATCTAATAGATATGAGCGCTTATAATGCTTAAATAACAAAGAACAAAAAGAATATGGCTAACAACCGGGCAAAACATCCTTTGTATTAATAACACAAAATTACAAGAGGTGGAACAGAATGTCACAGCACAAGCACAGTTGTGCGTATACTCATTTACAAAATAAAAATACCAGCTAATTGAACAAACACCCTATTCGGCCTCTTCGGCCTCTACAGAACCTTCCCCATCAGCATCATCCACCCCTGCTTCAAGTGTGCCCTCTTCATCCTCGCCATCTTCTCCACCCTCCCCTTCCGGAGTATCCTCCTCATTTCCACCATGAACCTCTCCCCCCTCATCAACCTTGTCAGCTCCCTTGTTGGGCATATCTTCAATAGGAATAAGCTGACCTTGAAAAACTTCCTTCTCAACATCAAACTGGTTGCCATCAACAGACACCCCATACAGCAGAACAGCTTGCAAAACAGCTTGCCGAACAGCTTGGTTAAATCCTTCCTCAGCAACGTTCAGGACACAATCCTTGAGGGTAGCTATCTCGTGCTCAAGCTTGGCAATAGTCTCATCCTTCACCAACAAGGCATCATAACGATTCTGAATAACACCGTGAAGCTCTTCATGCTGTCGAGATAGTTTGGCCGTCAACTCCTCCTCTTTCCTCTCTAACTCACCACACCGCATCTCCAGCTTAGAGATGTCAGACTTTGAAGCCGAAAGCTCAGAAGTCAGCTTGTTGACTTGGTCTTGAGCAAATTTGGCCTCCATGACCTTCTTCAGTGCGCCTCGGGAGTCGGCCAACCTTAACTTCAGATCTTCAAGCTCCTTGGCCGACTCTTGAGAACGTTCATGAGCCAAGAGGCGAACAGCAGCCATAGCTCGCGCTTGGAGTTCCAACAAGTCGGTCATAAAGTCTCCTCTCTTGAAGCATGACAACAAGACCTCGTTCTCAGTCTGAGTAAGGGCAACATTCACGCCCTTGTGTAACTCAAGGTCATGAGAGACCAAAGCCTTGCTCCCACTGCTGCCGACATCTTCGCCAAGAGTCTTAGCCTTCTTGGGAGTGCGCTCAGGAGCATCCTGACGCTTCTCCTTGGACTTACTCTTCCTTTTCCTTTGTTTCTTCTCGACCGAGGGAGGAACAAGGTCAACAGGAAAGACCTGTTGAGCAGGATGAGAGGCCGAAGTCCTAACGACACTAGAAGAGGCACCCTTGGCGGCCTCTCGTGTACGTTGCGTCTTCTCTAAGCGCAGCTTAGTGAGCATGTCAGATGCACCTGCTTGAGCCATGATACCTACCAACAAGACAAACAGAGTTTATTTAAGTTAATATTGACCGAGAACCATACGAAAACATAAGAACGCACATACCACTCAAATCAACCCAGCGCTGAGAGCAAAGGTAAAGCTTGAGAATTTTCCGGGTAGGTAACCTCCTCGGAAGTCTATCAAAAAGATTGAAAATTATCTGGTCCTCATCGGTCATTGATGACCTAGGCCAGTATAAGTAATGAACAGGGTTGGACGTCCAATGAAAAGGAAACTTAGGAATGTCACCATAGTAGAAGTACTGACGCCCTGCCGGCTCTATGGCAACACGAAAGAACCCGGTCTTGAAACGCTTATAAGAAACAGTGTAAGGAGCAAACAACGCACCCCCAGACTGACTGACCAAAGACACCCAACGAACAAGGTTGCTGGGACGAGCACTGTAGTAATGAAGGAACGATTGGGGAGAAGGAATAAGATCAAACATTTCGCAAAGAAGCCGAAAACATTGGAGATAACCCCAAGAGTTAGGGTGCAGTTGGGTGGGGGCAACATTCAAAATAGGCAAAACCCTCATAGTAAACTCATCAAGAAGAAGACGAACGTGGACATCGGTGAAAAAGGCCGAATACATGAAGAAGAAATCAGACTCGCCCTCTTCCCGGCCATAACAAACGCGATCACTAGTCGAACACTTTCCCATCGACACGAAATCGCTCTCAACCTCGGGGACTACCATAGGGACACTCGCGACAAAATATTCTAGAGAGGAAGGCCAACGATACTTAGAAGACTGCTGCAAAACCAGATCGCTCACCCAATCATACCCAGACCTAAGGGGGGATCACTGAATGTGGTATCTCCCGAGGACTCCTCGGCCACGTCAGTGTTCCTCACTACCAAGACACCCGAAGGTGGGGAGTCTTTAGGGGAACTAACTAACTCCCCAGGCATACTAGAAGAAGATTTAGAGGTAGAAGAAGACCGGGAAGTGGAGGAAGATTGAGAAGTAGAAAAAGACTGAGAAGTAGAAGACAAGGACGAAAAGGACATGATTACCTTAAGGTCGAAGAGACGATAACACACAAATAAGGCCGAAGAGGTGACAGCTCCCAGAAGAGAAAAAGATATCGGACCTTAAAGGAAGAAAGCACTTGAAAATGCCAAAGTGAACTTCCAAACCTCCACTTATAGAGAATGTTGGGGAGGAGATCAACGACCCCTCACCTTCCAACCATTTGATCTCACGGATCTCAAGGATGGTAACACATCAGTCCCATCAAGAGAAGGCCCAAAAGCCACACTCAACCTAACCCTCAGGAAGGGAAAAATACTGTACCAAACAGAAGATGGCATGAATTTCCCATAGTCAACGGGGTCAACAACTTTCAAGTGTGGAAACTATTGTAGCGCCAAAAGCTCGAGAGCTGGGGAGGCCGTGCACTATATGGCCATCAAAGTGAGTGTGGCCGACAACATTACGTGTTAAGCTACATGGCCATCAAAGAGTGTGGCCGACAACATTACATGTTAAGCTACATGGCCATCAAAGAGTGTGGCCGACAACACTACATGTGAAGCTCTTCGTACTTCAACAACTACTTAAGCTTGGAAGGCTTGTGTACCATATGGCTAGTGACAAGTATGGCCGACAAGTAACCAGGCTGAAAAGTAACCAGGCTGAAGAGTAACCAGGCCAACAAGTGCCTGGTCCTACAAGAATGGCCGACAAGTCCCCAAAGAACTCAGGCCGACAACACTGCTTATGAAGCTCTTCGTACTTCAACAACTACTCAAGCTTGGGAGGCTTGTGTACCATATGGCCAATGCCTGGGCCTACAACTATGGCCGACAAGTAACCAGGCTGAAGAGTAACCAGGCCGACAAGTGCCTGGTCCTACAAGTATGACCGACAAGTAACCAGGCTGAGAAGTAACCAGGCCGACAAGTGCCTGAGCCTACAAGAATGGCCGACAAGTAACCAGGCTGAAGAGTAACCAGGCCGACAAGTGCCTGGGCCTACAACTATGGCCGACAAGTAACCAGGTTGAGGAGTAACCAGGCCGACAAGTGCCTAGGCCTACAACTATGGCCGACAAGTAACCAAGCTGACAAGTGCCCAGGACGATAGGTACCAAGCCAATACCAACAAACCAACATCTCCATTTCCTTTGCATTGGGAATAGGCACCTTACATATGACAAAAGAAAAAATCCCAATGAACGACGCTCACATTATCTGACAAAGAGGAGACCACATGCCTACCTTGTGCAGAAGAGACTACACGTCTTCCCTCTGACATTGTGCAGAACAGCAACCTCATGCAAGGGAGACTGCACGTCTTCCCTCTGACACAGTGCAAAGCAGTCATCATATCTCTGAGGGCCAAGAGGCTATACGTCTTCCCCATAACGCCATCCATAATAGTATAAATAGAAAATAGTGAGTATAACTGGGGGACTAGTTTTTGGGAGGAAAAATCTACCCCGAACACATATTATACACACCAATAAGAGAGAGTAAAGTACTTCTGACGAAAGTCTTCCCTTTTTCCTGACGACCGGAGAATAGCAATTTGCAGAGAGACTAGAACGGTTGGCACCTTGAAGTCTTGTTCTCAGCCTCAAGGCTCCACAAGAACTTTTATTGTTCTTGGCCCTCAGGATCTGTAGGAATAGATATGTTTTGTTCCCAGCAAAGACCATTATTTATCTCGTTTGGTCTGTTCTATGTTTAGGGATGTAAAATGCAGTACTTATCTCTTCTAATTACATTCACTATTTGCACTGGTAGGGGGCAATTAAATATAATATTTAATTATAATTATAATTTTTTCAATAGTAATTAAGAATCAAATCTATTTTTTATTTAAAATATCCATTAAATCCTTAAATGTTATTAACAATATATATTGGCTATTTATTTATGTGTGCCTAATATATAACCCATGACTTTTAGATACTCCTGGAATTGAAATTTTAAAGTTCAGAGTTTTAATTTTAATTTATATAAATGGCATTGGTTCATAATCTTTATTCTTATATTTTGGTTGTGGGCAGTTGGGGCATACAACTACAAGTCTTAAGTTGAGTTTTAATTTAATTTGATGTCATTAATCCTTTGTTTGAATGAATATATAAATTTAAGGAAGTAAATTTAAGAAGATTTGAGAGAATAGATTAAGTTTTTTGAATTAAGCCATAGATAGTGATATCTAAAAAGAAAATTTTGTAAAAGTTTGTGAATGATGATAGATTTGATTGATATTTTAATTATTTTAAATTGATAAAATTGTAAAATGATAAATTTATCTCTAACTTTGTATAAGTTTCCATTAATGAAAGGATATTTTTGTCTTTGCACAAGTGTCAATTTGTCTTTCTGTGACTTTCTTGCACATATGTGAGAAACATTTTCCTCAAATCCATCATTTCATATCTCAACAAATATCCTCATTCAAAGAAATTTAATCCTGTAAATCTTTGCATATATATCTGCCTCTAAAGTAAACAACGTCATCCAAAGATTGTGTAAATCGAAGGTAATCATGGATGATATTAGATTCGATGATGATTACTCTCGTGTGAGTTAAAAGAAACATATTTAACATATTGTTGGAAAAATTGAGAGGAAAACATTGAAGAGGACTTAGACTTACTTGAATATCTAACAATCGCAGTTCACACACATTTAACAAGATAAGTTTGGTTGAAACTTCAATTCTGATATTACTTAGAAAGATTGAGAGAGGAAACACCGAAGAGATTAAACAAAAATGAGACAAGAGTCATATTCATATAAAAGAATATTATTTTTAACTCAAAACTTTTAAAACATTGGATTTATAGATTTTTTTTATATTTTTTATATGTTGTTCAACTTTATCATTTTCACTCAATGTAAAACTTAGACTATATTTAACACATATAACAAGTTGACACTTATATAAGTATATAGTTATATTTTGAAAGTAGTGATATAAGTATATAGTTATATTTTGAGAGTTGACAGTAATATAAGTATATAGTTATATTTTGAGATTCACTAAATGAAGATTTCCTTACCATGTCTGTATAAATTGATTTTTCTTATTTGATTTTGATTCTTCTAAAATCAATATTTTAAAGTAAAATGAGTAAAATGTTAAAACATAAATGATTCATATTATTATAATTAATTAATTTTTTTCTAGATTTGTCTTTTAAAAGAGTGAAACTAAATTACCTATTATTATAGGTAAACTATTATTGTTATGGTCACTTTTATAACTATTATTACTACTGTCATTTTAATTATCACTATATTATCTTCCTTATATCCATTTCGTCACTCCATTTAAGCATATATTATTATTACATATGTAAAAATAATAACACTAGGATTATGACAAATTTAAATTAATGGTAACAAATTCGATTTCATATTATTATTAACTTTTCTGAAAAAAAAATCTCCATATTATTATGAAATAAGTTGAACTTACTCAATTTAAAGAAGCTCAACATTTTTTTATCAAATTGATATAAATAAAGTAATTTTACATAATGGAACTCTGATTCTCGTTAAAAGAATAACTACCTAGGCAATATCTAACATAGATTTATAAATGGTTCACTTAGGAAGTATTTCTTAAAAAACATTTGTAGTCCTCACGAAAGCAATTTATCCTGTAATATATCTTTGAGAAGCGAGTGCTAGATCTTCAGTATTTGATCATATTGAAACAAACCATTAATCTTGTCATAATAACTAGACTGAAACTTCAATATAATCTTGTTTACTCCCTAATCATAAAATCTTTCATATCATATGTACAAGCTACGCAGAAGCGTTAAATGTTGGTGTGACAAAATCTACTACAATTTTTTATTATTTTTGCCTAGAAACCATTGGAATGGCGTCCCTGTGAGCTCTTTCTGGACCTCATCCCAGTTTTCAATCTGCTCCGATAATGGGGCAGTGTGTATCTTTACTTGACGGCTCTCCAGATCTCTGTATGGCACCCTCAGAAATTCTTGAACGTCCTTCAGTTTCTGCAACATAAAACATATTCAGTATATGCATGCCAAAATCACCAAGGATACACAAAAAACAATCTTAAAATAATCCTTAACTAGAGAGTCTTACAGTGCGGTTGTTGACAAGATCATCGTAATAGAGAACAATGTGGCGAGTGTTCTTGAAGTATGTGATGGCTTTTGCTGCTGTCTCCTTTGTTAGCTTTAGCTCTGGTATCAGCAATGTGATATTCACCCGTGGTCTATAGTTTGCAAGAATTTTAGCCTGCACAACCACAACTAAATCACTTTTCAATTGAAGTTAACACAAGTTATACGAAGGAAGGAAACAAAAAAGTAGAAACCTCCAATGCAGAGTGCACGTGAGACTTATGTGTTCCATTCAGTGCCTTGGCATCTTTGTCATAGGAATTCGCTAGCACTGATATCATTCTACGGAGCAAGTTCCTTCTGAATAGGAATATTATAGAAACTCGTCTTCGTTCAAAGTATTCTTCAATTTCCTCATGATGCTCCATCAAACCCTGTATTGAGACAAGTGGTGACAAATTAGGAAACTGAAAAATTCAGAGAATAAACTAGTGTTGCATGGTCATCCAATGAAAATTATTATAGTTGATTGCATTAACTGTTATGGTAAAATATGTAACAACCTTAAGTTTTGTTCTTTATTATAATGGACTCTTTTCTACCTGATTAAGCATCCACTTGAAGCCAACAGCTGCAGAGCACTCATTCTTGGAGGCACTAGAAAACCAGTCGAGATTATACACTTGATCCATCGTCTCCAAAATGGAAGAAACGTTAGTCCTTCGTTTGCCAACTGAAAATATTTCTCCATTAGAGCTTATGTTAATATGACTGTTCAAAAATGTCTCAAACCAACCGCTCCCAGATCTTTGCATTGATACAATGCAGAAAAACCGAACAGGATTGCAGGCACACTCTTCTCTGCACAATGCACAACCATCAACAATCTATATACATACATAAACAAACCATGCTTAATATTATAAAAATCAAAAACTTAACTGAATCTTATAAAACCAAAGTTTGCATCTATTTATAAAATATTAAAAGACATTTTCTCTGGTAGTAATGTGAGATTCTTCAAGTCGTGTATGAGATTATATATATAAAGGTGGACTAGTATAAGCTTGAAAACAAATAGTCTAACAACTTTATTAGAATAGATTTTAATACTATATTAAAAAATAGTTTAAATTTAACTCAATCTTACAAAATTAACTTATAAGGTAAGATTTACATCCATTTATAAATTATTAAAAAAAAATTTCTTTATGAATATGATATTTCTAACACTTAAAAGAAAAACATTACTAAATTATCATTTATTGTCTTTTAGTATTAATGAAATTGTTGAACAGAAAAATAGATCCCTCATTTCAACATATACGTATATGTTACCTACTATAGGTTTTTGGTTGTGGATAGTGCAAGTAAGACACTTCCCATTGTTCCACGCCAGGAGGATGATGACATGGCTGCTTGAAGACAGTGTTGTCTTGCAACTTGTTACTTGTGCGTACACCTTCTTGCTGAACAGATATTGTGCAAATGTATATTCCACAAAGCACGGCCACAACTAAAACTACAAACCTCAATGTTAATGGGAATTTCTTGAAAGATTTTATATCCGGAGGGTCCTGTTAAAGAAAAGTTAGCACCAGATCTTGTCATTTTCAAAGGAAGCTGTAATGTAAAACATGTATTTGACAAAAGCAATGCAGAAAAGAGATATCCAGAACTTACTTTCGATTCCATTTAAGATCTTGGTGAAGAAAATAGAAAAGATCCATAAAGAAGAACAGGGTAGTGGAAGGCATGGTTTTTCACAACTTGGTTGAAAGCTTGAGAGATACATGGCGAGAGAAGAGGTCAGAGGGTTTAGCTGCCTAATTATGTGCTTGAAAACATTATTTTAGTCTCCTATGCAAACTGCATAACTATTGTATTTGTATGGTTGAATTCTTTTTATTGAATTGAACAATCAAATCTTATGTAAAAGAAAAAATCAAGAAGACGAAAGCCAAAAAAAAAAGTGAACTTTTTCATTGAATTAAATCGAATTTTGAATTTGATATCTAAGTTGAACTTATGCATATGTATATAATTTTATCTATAAATTTATGATATGCACTCACATTCAAATTTATATTTCTTTTATATTTTAAAATTATCACATAACTTATAAATATTTATGAAAAGTACAGTTAAATAAAAATGTTTTTTTTGTACTTATTTAATAAAGGCAGATAAATATAATATTCAAGTTATATAAATATATTTTTGTCAAGTATAAATACATATTTAAAGAGTTATTATACTTTATCTAATAATGACTTCTAAAATGAAATATTTCAAATTTAAACTAATTTTATTATATTTAAATACACATTTTTTTCATTTCTTTAATATTTTATTTGGAAAAGTAAAAATCAAAACACAAAAACCTATTGCAAACTGTTTCACCCAGATATTGGATCTAAATTTCTAAAGAAACCGAAAGGATAATGAATTAAAAACAATCATCAAAATATGGTTAAGAACCACTATGTTATGTGATAAGCTCGGTTAAATCAAGACATCAATCAAGACATCAAAGTAAAAAAAAATGATATAAATAGTAATTAGCTATAAGAAATCTTGGAGTTACAAAAAAAAATCAGGACATTGTTTCCACTAATTGAAGCAAAATAATATTTGATCAATCTAACTGCTATTTCCTATACCATATTTTAATTGAATGACGATTGGTTATCACCCATAAAATTTTTCACATCCACTTCACAATTTTTTATTACTTTTTAATATAATTCATGCTTTAATGAAATATCTTATTTAATATTTTATTATTAAAAGCACTTTTAATTGGTCTATCAATTCGTCAATAGAGTACATAATTATTTACTGAAAAAATGCTCTTTCAAAAACAGAATCACACAGTTTCTTTTCTCAAATGATTAAAATCCCACTAGCTTTTAAGGTATATATATATATATAGCGGCTCAAGTTATGAATAGGCCTAAAGCTAATAAAAAAGTGAGGCACCTTTAAATTAATAAAATAATTAAAATTATATATTTTTATTTAAAATTTATTTTTTGATTTTTTTTATGCAAATTTATCTATTAAATTATTATAATTAATTTTATTTAAAATATCTTTTTTAATAAACAATAAAACTTAATGCATTTAATCTTTGTTGAGACATTGTTGATCTTAAATAAGATTTTATTAATTTAAGTTTTGAAAAACTCCTTAGAGTAACTGATACTGAAATTGTTAACATTATTTTATATGTTATATATGTATCTGGAAAAGAATTTATTCTTTTTATATAATTAAGAATTTCAATTGGTTTATCATTTTCCAATCCTATAATCTCCTTTAAATATTTAATTCTAAAAATAAATCTACGCCATCAAGATCCAATAAATTATTTTTAATACTAAATAAAAAACCAAAAACATCTTCATATATTTTAAATTGTTCAAATCTATTTTGGAGTGTGGTTTATCTACAATATATAAAAAATAATCAATTCTAAATGGCTCTTGAGGTAATTTAGAAACTTAGGCTCTACATCCATTTCAGAAGCAATTTCTTTGGTAGAAATAAATGTATTTTCAAATATATTTTCTCTATATGTTTCAAAAAAATGAAAGAAGACCTTTTAATTGTTCAATGGTCATATTAATACACATATCTTTTGATTGAAAATTTTTACTAACTGAGTTAACTGCAAATAATATATCATACCAAATAGTCATACCTAACAACAATTCAAAATTTTCAAGTTCATAAGTGGCTAAACACTCAGCTTCACTTTTTATTTTAGGATCATCATTAGTTTCAACTAGTTCAAATAAAACATCTCTTATTTGTGGAGCTTGAAATCTTACAGCTTTCACACTTTCAATCCGATCGTGTTTGTGACAATGATTTAAGAGTTAAGTTATGTATATGATTTTGTAAAATTTTCCATCTTTTTGTAGAAGAAGAAAAGAAAATAAAGTATAGATACGTTGTAACACTCCAAACTCCAAAGAAAGATGTAGCTCTAGGACAAGAGTTTGCCATATTACATAGTACTAAGTTTAAACTATGACAACCACAAGGGGTATAAAACACAAACTCTTCTTCAATCAATCTACTGCTCAAAGTCTCCAAGTAAAGAAGACACATGTCCACATGCATAAATGTACAGTATAGAATGATGAGATATGAAATGAAAGAAATTTGAAATTGAAAACAAGTTGATATAGAAGGAATGAAGAAAGAAGGAGAGAAGTAAAAAAGTCAGACAATGATAAGACATATAAAGAGGATGATATCAATCCATTGGAATATAGGGAAGAGATAAATTAGAAAATTTTGATAGGAAAGATTCTTTGACTGTTCAATTTTTTTTTAAATATTATTAATTTATTATAAGAAAGTTTCAATAATATTTATAGTATTTATAGTACCAATTTAAATTTAAAGTCATTAAATAATATTTCTAGCATCAATGTAAACTTAAAGTCAGCTAAAATATTTAAATTTTTAATTAAAATTTTGTTATTATAATTTTAAAATTAAATATTTTATATTTTATAATAATATGTGAGTATTAAATTTTTTTGAGACCTTGAGGCTTACAACATATTAATTTTTTTTAGGCCTTTATAACCTTGAGGCCTAAAGCAATTAAAATTTTTTTGAACCTTTAAGATCTTGAGGCCTAGAACAGTTGCTTTAACTAATTGGAACTTGAGTCACCCTTTATATATAATACTCATTTTATCTTTATAAAGATTGTATAAGGAAGTTAATAATTTTATTGTTATAAAAATTATTTGAGATGGTTTGCAAATATCAAAACAGTCAAATATCCATAAAATGAAAAGTTTGTCAGAATTTTCTTAAGCTGGGAAAAAGTTTCAATGCACCATATGAATAAACATTATTTTTATTTATACCCTTTTAAACATGATTTTATCTGCACTAATATAATATTAAAATATCAACATGATACTGGGTGTCCTGTCCTACCATACAATTTTTTTGTCTGACTTGATTAATATATTAACACAATTATTACATTATAT
>Ga0209489_103194_pt1 | contig 32298 bp, 22 predicted proteins | sample SiratrowhiteBW_FD_187527 | JGI IMG/M metagenome (GOLD analysis project Ga0209489, IMG submission 187527) | Root nodule microbial communities of legume samples collected from California, USA - Siratro white BW (SPAdes) (version 2) | ecosystem: Host-associated > Plants > Roots > Nodule | place...
TATCACAATTGGGTCATGACGGGAACGACGATCCGAAAGAGAAAGTTAAAATAATTTGAAAATTTAGGAAAAGGAATCGCCACCTTAGTTTATTATGAAAATCTATGAAAAAACTGAAAAAAAAAAAGATAAGGCAAGTTTGCAAAAATTGAATTTCGGGTCCGGGAGGCGATTACGTATGCGGAAGGTATTACCACCCCCATAATGCTCATCCTAAGACGGTAGCTTTAATTAAAGAAAATGAAATGAGTGTGATTTTGAAAATGTTTATTTTTCCCAAGAAAAGAAACAAAGATGTAAAATAACAAAGCAATTATCTTTTATTTATGGGGGCCCGACACGGTTTGACCTTGCTCTTACGTATTTCCATTAGGGCTGAAAAATCAGGGTTACGTAGTTCTATTAGAAAATTTGGTTGTTGAGGTGTTTAATGTTTTTTTTAGTTTTTGAAAATTTCATATATTTTTTATTATTTTATTTACTTTTAAGAAATTTGATATTTTGAAAATTTTTGTATTTTTATATTATTTTTTAAAGTTTTTATATATTTTTTATTTTTGAGAATTAGACATTATTTTGGATATCGTTAGACGCGTACGGCTTTTTGAAAATCTAAACAAACTCAAAATTTTTTGAATTAAATTCCATGATGCAGGCAGTCATTTAGGAATTTTAATCGAAATTTTATTTTATTATTGTTTTTTTAAAGAAAAGCTCACATGACGTGTGCAGTCATTTTATATCTAAATTTTTTTTTCATGGAAAATTTTAAAAACTGAAAATTTATAAAAGATAAAACAAATACAATTAAACAAATAAAATAAAAAATATATCTAAAATCTTTAAAAATTGATAGAGGTGCACAAATAAGTAGAAACAAAAAGGTTATGGTTTGCAAATGATGGGCTGACTAAAAGGCCTAGAATCCCTCTTTTTTTTTAGATCGAGGTGCAATGGTAATATGGGGGTGCGAATAGAAAGGCTCCAACTCCTCAAACCTAAGCTACCATCACCTTCCTTCAAACCTATGTTAGGTCTATGTATGGTGAACCCAAAGCGGCGACAACGATGAGGAAGGAGTGGCAGCGGGGGCGCTTGAGTGGCTTGTGGCGTGCAGTGGAGATGTGCTGAGAGGTGTAGAGAGGTGCCACGAGGTACAGGTGAGGTGCAAGGAGGTGGTAAGTTCTAATGTTGCTATTGTTGGTACTTTGGAGGTGCAAGGTGAGGTGTCATGACGACATTTGGTGTTAGTAGGGGAGTTATGTAGGCGTATGGTATCATGGTGGGAGGTCGTCCGCAGGATGTAGTGAAGCGGTGCATGACGGAAGGTGCATGATGGCGGCGGCAGCGGCCATTGTCGCAACACTTGGTCAAGGGTGTTGTGGTACGGGGAGGTTCATGGTTAACATAGGCGGCGAAGGTTTGAAGGAAGGTGATGGTGAGAATTTGGCTTCCGGTGTAGATGGGAACACTAATGTTGTTGGTGGGACGTAGGTGTCAGTTTTGCAAGGTGCATAGCGAGGAGGTTGCTTGCATCATGGATGGGAAATGGTGGTGCATAGGTATAAGGAAAAGCTTCTGGCGAGGTATTGGGAGGTAAAAAACAGTAGTGGTGATGGCCTCCATTACGGGTATTGGGTGAGTTAGTTTGAGAAGAAAATTGAAACATCTTTTCACTCCTCAATTTTTATTTGTTTTGCAGAATGAAGCCATAAATAAAATAAAATAAAAAAAAAAAAAAAAAAAACTACAACACAACTTATAAATATCACAACATACTTTAAATTTCAAAATCAATTTTCAAATTTTAAAGCCATACCTGAGATTGCTTTCCAAAAATCTTGTCTCTCCCTCTTAACTTTTTTTCTGTGTATTTCCTCTTTCTTCTCAATTTCTTTTATTTTTTCTATTTGTTAGCTCTGAATGCTCTTTTTTTTTTTTTTTTTTTTTTTCTTCTGTCAATGATTTGTTTCCTCTCTCTCTTTCTTTTTGTTGATTAGTGGGTGACTTATATTATGAGTAAGAGTAGTTATCACTGAAGCAAATGACCCTTCTATATGAACTATTATTTAATTTGTTTTTATTGTGAAGTGAAGGTAGTTCAGAACAATTTTGAAAAATTGACTCATTCTCTTTTTTAATTTATTATTTTTGTCTATTATAAAGATGAACATGCAAATTAAGGTTGGAGAAAGTAATTTGAAAATGTCACATTTTATTATTTTATTTTTATTATTTTTTTATTTATTAATATTGTGAAATGGAAAACATGAGGGAGTTAACTAAGGAAAATTAGGGAGAGTAAGGAAACAGTTTTCAAAAGTCTGTCACGACCTAAAAATCACGACGGGTATGACGGTCCACATAAAAACAAATGAAAAGAAAGAAATAGAGTCGCCACCATAATTTTTTTATGAAAAACTATGGAAAAACTAAGAAAAGAATAAGGAATAAGTCTGCGAACTAGAAATGAGTTCGGAAGTCGGTTACGCGTGGGGAAGGTATTAGCACCCCACAGCGCCTGTCTTAAGACAGTACCTTTAATTAAATAATCAAAATCAAATGTGGTTTTTAAAATATTTATTTTTCCCAAAAATAAAATATATATAAAAAAACAATTAAAAGCAAAATAATAATTTTTAAATTAAGGGACCCGATAAGGATTGACCCTGCTTCTACGTATCAACATCCTTAACGGGTGAAGAATCAGCGAATACGTAGTTCTACCAAATTTGAGTTATTTTGAGAAATTTTGACATTTTATATTTTTTTAATTATTATATATTTATTAGTTTGAAAGTTTAATTTCATTTCGGCATATCATAGACGCGTTCGGTTTTTTGATAATCCCAAACGAAAATTGAAACTCCTTAAACTAAATTCCGCATGACGTGTGTAGTCATTTAGAACTTAAATCACGACTTTATATTTATTATTATTATTATTATTTAAAAAAAAAGAATCCCACATGACGCGAATGGTCATTTAGGATTTATTAAAACAAACAATTTTTTTATGAAGAATATACTTTTTTTTTAAAAGAATAATCCAATGTTAAAAGATAAAAGATAAAAAAAAAATCAATTAAATTAAGGGTGTTTTAGGAATTAGAGAGAGATATGGTGCAGATCCAGAAATATGGAGGTGCAAGAAGCAAATTCAGCCAAAATAGCTGTAGGGGTATTTTAGGGCTTTCAAGTACTTGTAGGTGCGAATTATGATTAATGGAGGTGCAGGTAGCAAGCCCAAACCAGCTAGTGGCGAGGGCATTTCAGAAATTTCCAAAAGTCTGGAGGTACAAGTCAGAATATGTGGGGGTGCAGGGAATAGTTTAGTGGCTTGCGAAATAGGCATTTGAATTTATTTTGGAAGAATGTAACAACAAAATCAAGGTATCCTAGTTGGTCTAAGGTGCCAGTTTTAGGGCATGGTTTCGAATTTTGGTGGCTCCCTCTATGCCTCTAGGGCATGGGTTCGAATTTTGGTGGCTCCCTGATGCCAATGAGTGGAAGGTTACGCATGATAGTTAAGAAACTTGGTTATGCTTGAGGAGGCCTCGGATGGTGAAGGTTGTGAGGCTATGGTGGAGGTTTGACGTGGCTGGGATGGTGAGGCTGTGGTGGAGGGTGGAGGTTTGACGTGGCTGGGATGGTGAGGCTGTAGTGGAGGTATGACGTGGCTAGGATGGTGAAGGTTGTGGTGGAGGAGGCTGTGGTGGTGGTTTGACGTGGCTGGTAATATAAGCCATGGGAGACTTGGTTCATTGTAGGGTGCTTAACAGCACGTATAGGTAGTATTGGTGGCTCCCATGGTGGCTTTGACGTGGGTGGAACAAGGTGGTAGCGAAAAATAATGATGGTGTCTCATTATTTTCAAAGATACAACTGAAATTATCTTGAAGAACTTTTGTTCACTATGAATTCTTAAACTATATTTACTCTGAATCAATCCCTTGGCTGGTGTCTCATTTAAATTTCCTTGCTCAAGCTCTAACTGTAGCTCCCCGCAGCTCATGTATCTTCTTTCTAGTGTACCCTTTTTATTTTACAATTTTTCTTTTATATCCTCATATGTACAGAATAAACAACTACAATTTTTTTTTCACAAAGGGTTACACCATCACAACAGCCTTCTCCTTTCTCTATGCTTTCACAGTTCTCTGCTTTTAACAACAAAATCCACTTCTCCAATTCCTTATTCAAGTTGCACCATAATTTCCTAGCTACTCATACTCAAGGTGGATTTTATAAACATGTGGCTCAAGGTTCCAAAATCAATACAGGCTCAAATTGGCTTACAAATGGATTATTCTCATCTCACTGGTTAGCTATTTGGATATGGCTACAATTTACACTCAATTAAACAAATTGCCTTCATCATCCTTATCAATTACAAAGTTAATTCTAACTAACAAATTAAAACAACAATTAATATCAAGCAAATATGCACTCACAATTTACACTCAGTGTATCACTCCCTCACATAATTGTTTCTCTCATATCTTATCAATCCTTGTTAATGTTAATCCTCCTACTGTCATGCTATCATCCTAATTTTCTGTACCCGCTAGCTCAAGCTTAAATTTTAGATTACGCTACTTACATGCACATCAGAATTTCCAATTTCATATACCCAAAAGATTTACTGCATTCCATTCTACCAAAATTTAACATTCAGGCACAATTAACACATATGGCAGATCCTATTCTACTTGACAGTTCAGTTGTGCCTACCCTATTACAGTCATCCAAGTCATATAGTCATCCCAAATTGTGCAATATTAGTACAGTTATCCTAACTAAAATTCATTAGAGCATCAAATATATACAATTATCCAGATATACCATACTATCACACAAAAAAATCTTCAGCTAAGCTCTCTGAACAACATCTTTCAAAACAGCTTTCAACTTCACTCGAACAGAACATAAATAACAACTTCCAAAAAAGCAGCAACTATACAGATTTCAGCAAAGAACCACAACACCCAACAATATCATGAACAACACAACATCTTTCAGGATTCCTCACTTTGATCCTCATACTCCTCCTCATCTGAAGAGATATCATTGTTGCTAACAGAGCCCTCATCCTCCTCCGAATCCGAAGATATCACGAATTGTGTTTTCAGAGGTTCCGGATCAACATATCTGGCCACATGTGATGGCCCTACTGCTGGTTCATTCTCGGCTTGTCTCTCTTCTGCATTTTCCTCTACATTTCTTTCTACATCTCATTCTACATCTCTCCATGCATCTCTTGTTGTACTATGCACCTCAGCATTAGCATTTTCTACTCCACCCATAGAATTAGGCCTGTCCCCAGGCCAATTCATGTAAGAGGACAGCTCTTCCGCATCCATGCTTTCCTTGTCCCACATTTCATGATAAATTTGCATCATGAATCTACACATTGCACTCTGTTGGTCCTCAAAGTGTAGTATGAGTCTCATTACTCTCTTTTTGATAGCTTCAAGTGTAGGTGAAGATGGTGAGGCTGGTGGGCTGGGAGCTCGATTCCTTTGATTAGGATTCTCTTTTGGATTTATGCAATGATGGTCAATGAATTTTTTATCTATAGGATTCCTGATCTTGAATTTTGGCTCCACTATTACCCTATTCTTAGAACATAGGCCAGTTATCAAAGCAGGGAATCCCAAGGTCCCTAGCCTTTCTGCTCCTCGAATTCGCTCCCATTCCACTATCCTTTGAATCTCATATGAAATTATTCTTGCTACATTGATTGTATAATCATCCTGGATCATGGAGAATAGCAAATTGCTCCTAGCTACATTCACATCCGAAACATGGCCGATTGGAATTACATCAGCTAACATAAATGTTAGCCAAACCTGAGATAGAGTCCTCATATCTTTCCTCCTTATCTAGGTCTGCTTCTCGGATGCAACTATCTGGTAACCCTTACCAGGAATGCACAACGCTATAGCCAACATTCTATTGCTAAAACCCTTCTTTTTGTTGTACAACCCTCGGAATGGCACTTCTCTTGATTGGGAAAAGGGTTCCCCAAGAAATTATCAATTGCCTGAGGACTATAGGAAATCCACTTTCCTCTGACCATAGTGTTTCTTCTGTTCCTGTCCTGTCTCTCCACCAAGCGTTGGTGTAAAATTCCCTCACTATCTCTACATCAAACTTTCGTAATGGCTCTGCTAACTTCTTCCAGTTCCTTCGCAGCAACCCCATCAAGAATGCGTTGCATTCTCCCGGTTGTAACTCTACCCACCTTTCTGGTAAAAAGTTCTAGCATGTGAGTTCATCATATCTCCTAACCTTGTTTCCGTTCAAGAACCTCCTCGTGGTTCTTTGTTTGTGGAAATTAGTAGATTGTTCTTTCTCTGGTGTCTCGGAAGGAATTGCTTCATCAAAGAAGGGTTCATCTGCCCTTCGTCTCTTCGGTGGGCGAACGGGAGCGGTGTGTTTGACTCTCAGCATTCTTCCTGCAAAACGAAATTAGTACCCAGATAAACTCAACACAAGTGACTAATGACCCCCTTAACACTCTGAATCCCTAAAAATCCCAACTTTATTTCATCAAGGAACCCTAACCTACCCGATGTTTACCTATCCTTACAATGCAAGCATAGTAGTACCCACTAGCATGACTTCCTACGCCCAAATGACAGTGAGCAGACGATTGAGTTTGTAAAGATTTCAAGGTTGAAGATGAAGTAGAAACCCTTAACTGGACTTGTGAAAACTTAGCACAGATGGAGAGCAAAAGGTTTGACAGGACAGATAAAATGTGCAACTGAAAAGTCACTAAGTGAAGTGACCTTGTAACACAAGGCACTGTCCTGTTATATTGCACTAGTCTGCGCTAAGTGAAAAATAATCCAAGCGCTAGGCCTAGCTCAGTCTATAGGCCCACTAATTCAAATGCAAAAACAAAACTTTTTTTTTCAAACAAATTTAAATTACCAAATATTAAAATCTAACCTACCCCAGAATTAAAAGAACGCTCACTCTCTAAAACAAACAAAAACACCAATTTCAAAAATCTAAACACTAGATTGTCTTCCAGTAAGCGCTCGTTTAACATCATATAGCTTGACGCATCAACTTGAATCACTCAGTGTGATCATTGTGATGAGCCTCTCCACCTCACCACCTTTGTAATGTTTCAGCATTTGGCCATTCACCATCCAACTCCTTTGAGTTTTGGCATCTTCTATCTCAACTGCTCCATATGGCTTGACCTGTTTGACCACAAAAGGTGCTTACGACCTTGATTTGAGCTTACCTGGAAACAACCTCAATCTGGAATTGAATAGAAGAACTAGTTGTCCCGACTTAAAACTTCTCTTTAATATCTTCTTATCATGATAAGCTTTCACACACTCTTTGTAAAGCCTTGAGGATTGGTATGCATTCAACCTCATCTCTTCAAGCTCCTGTAATTGGATCTTCCTCTGCTCTGCAGAAGCTTTAGAACCAAAATTCAGCCACTTCAATGCCCAAAAAGCTCTATGATCCGTCTCCACAAGAAGATGACAAGCCTTCCCATATATCAGCTGAAATGGAGATAACACAGTTGGTGTCTTGAAGGTTGTTTTGTATGCCCACAGCGCTTCATCCAGCTTGATAGCCCAATCTCTACGTGAGGATGACACTATTTTCTCCAGAATTCTCTTCACCTCTCTGTTAGAAACTTCCACTTGCCCATTAGTTTGGGGTGATAGGTTGTAGCTATCCTATGTTTCACCCCATAATGCTCAAGAGCCTTCTTCAATTATGCATTGCAAAAATGTGCTCCTCTATGACTGATTACCACTCTCGGTGTACCAAACCTGCAGAAAATGTGTTTTTTCAAAAATTTAATCACTGTCATTGCATCTGCCTTTTGAGTAGGAATTGCTTCCACCCATCTCAAGACATATTCCACAGCCAACCGAATGTATTCATTTGAAAATGAGCTTGGCAAAGGACCTATGAAGTCAATCCCCCAACAATCAAATACTTCAATTTCTTGAATGTTCCGTAGAGGCATCTCATGTCTCTTTGAAATAGTTCCTGTCCTCTGGTAGTTATCATAGTGTTGCACATGCATGTGAGCATCCCCATTGAAACCTAACTACATCACCTTAGCAATTGTTCTCTCCCCATTGAAGTGTCCTCCATAGGGTGAATTATGACAATGCCACAGTATGTTCTTGCTTCCTTACTAGTAACACACCTTCTCAGCAAATTATCAGCACCTATCTTGAACTAATAAGGATCGTCCCATATGTATTGGTTCGCATCCTTCAGTAATTTCTTCCTTTGCTACCAATCCATAGTTTTTGGTATAATTCCTGCAGCTTTGAAATTGGCCATATCAGCAAATCATGGCCTCTCCTGTATCACCAACAACTTCTTTTCTGGGAATTCATCTACCATTTCAGTCTCCCTTGCAGTAACCTCCTCATTAGCCAACCTAGACAGATGGTCGGCCACATGATTCTCACTCCCCTTTTTGTCTTCAATTTCCAAATCAAATTCCTGAAGTAGTAACATCTACCGAATTAGCCTAAGCTTTGTTTCTGGCTTGGTCAACAAATACCTGATGGCAACATGATCTGTATAAACTGTAACTCTAGAGCCTACGAGATAAGCTCTAAATTTCTCGAAAGCATACACTATTGCCAACAACTCCTTCTCAGTAGTAATGTAATTACTCTGAGTGTCATTCAGCACCTTGCTGGCATAGTCTATTACATAAAACAACTTTCCTTTCCTTTGTCCCAACACAACTCCTACTACATAGTCACTAGCATCACACATGAGCTCAAAGTTGAGACTCCAATCTGGTGCATCAGTGATTGGTGCAGTAGTAAGCTTCTCCTTCAGCTTCTCAAATGTTGCATCACACTCTTTATCAAAATCAAATGGAGTGTCTTTGTTCAACAGATTGCACAAACGTTTGACAATCTTTGAAAAATCCTTTATGAATCGTCTGTAAAATCCAACATGCCCAAGAAAACTTTTGATTCCTTTAACGTTGGTGGGTGGTGGCAGTTTCTCTATGATCTTCGCTTTAGCTTTATCAACTTCAATACCGCGTTCAGAGATCTTGTGGCCTAATACAATCCCTTCAGTAAGCATAAAATGGAACCTTTCCCATTTCAGCGCTAGATTAGTCTCTACACATCTTCTCAACACTATATCCAAATTCTCCAAACATGTATCAAAAGATGATCCAAAGAATGAAAAATCATCCATGAAAACCTCTATACAAATCTCCACCAAATATTCAAAAATAGCTAACATACACCTCTGAAAAGTGGCTGGTGCATTACACAATCCAAAAGGCATTTTTCTATATGCAAAAATACCAAATAGACATGTAAAAGTTGTCTTTTCTTGGTCTTGAGGATTCACTGTAATATAGTTATAGCCTAAATAGCCATCCAAAAAATAGTAATACACTTTTCGTGCTAACCTCTCCAACATTTGATCCATAAATGGCAAAGGGAAATGGTCTTTCCTTGTTGCTTGATTTAACTTTCTATAATCAATGTGCATTTTCCAGCCAGTAACTACTCTTGTGAGGATCAATTCGTTCTTCTCATTATGTATAACAGTTACTCCACTCTTCTCAGGAACCATCTGAACAGGACTCACCCAAGCACTGTCTGAAATAAGGTATATCATCCTTACTTCTAACAGTTTCTGCACCTTTTTCTTCCTTCATTGTTGGATTCAATCTCCTCTGTGGTTGTGTAACAAATTTAAAATCAGCTTCCATATGAATGCGGTGCATAGAGTATGCTGGACTAATTCCCTTCAAATCTGACAGTTGCCATCCAATAGCCCCTTGATTCCTTTTCAGCATATCTATCAGTCTTCTCTCCTCCTCAACAGTTAAATAACTGCTCAAGATAACTAGCTTCTTCACATCTCCCTCAAGGAAACTATATTTTAGATGAGGAGGCAGTACCTTCAATTCTAGTTTCTCCTCTTCCAAAGAATTTTCAACTCCCAGCTCTTCTATATTTTCTACCTTCTGCATAATTTCCTTGGCTTGATCTAATTCATCAGCCAGAGCTAATACCTCTGTACCACCCAATTCAACCAACTCCTCTGCTAATTTGGTGATAACTTGCAGTAATACATCAGAGTTACCCATATTCTTCTTCACTTTACCACATTCCTCCTCAATAACATCAGTTCTGAAACAATCCTTTTTGTCTCTAGGATGTTTCATAGTTTTAAACACATTGAAGCTCACTTCTCCATTCCTAACACATACTTTCAGCTTTCCTTTGTCAACATCTATGATTACCTTTCTTGTTTTCATGAATGGTCTCCCCAAAATCAGAGGCGCATCTACATCCTCTTCAATATCCATCACAATAAAGTCTACTGGAAATTGGAATTTATCCACTTTAACCAGCAAATCCTCAACAATATCGTATGGGTGCTTGATAGAGCGGTCTGCCAATTGCAATGTCAATCGTGTAGGTCTAACAGTGAAATCAAATTAATTCTTGCACCTAAATCCAATAATGCCTTGCCAACATATAAATTGCCTCGCAATGTAAGACTCCCAGGATCACAAGATTTTTGTGGAATGTCTTTCTGAATGATAACACTACAACCTGCCTCCAATTCCACCGTTTCCTTCTCTGGAAATTTTCTCTCTTTCGTGAGAAGTTCCTTCATGAAATGAGCATAAGTAGGCATTTGTTGTAATGCCTCAGTAAAAGGAATGTTAATATGCAAATTCTTCAGAATTTCAGTAAATCTGATGGATTGTCATTAAGCTTCTCTCCTAGAGGGTGCATGAGGATAAAGCATGTAATACCCTAGAAAATAGCTATGGAATAAAAACTAAACCAAAATTTAATTTTAGAGATAAATAAGATAATACCTATTTTTTTAACAGAAGAGTTGTTTAAGTAAATAAAAGATAATTATTTACTTTTTATTTTTATAGCAAATACCAACTCTCTCTCCCTAAAAAGATATTATGTTTTATTCTAATAAAAACTACCAACTCTCTCTCTAAGATATTCTATCTCTCTAAGAAGATATTATATTTTATTCTAATAAAAATCACCAATTATCTCTAAGAAGATATTTTATCTCTCTAAAAATATATTCTGTTTTATTCTAATAAAACTACCAAATCTCTCTCTCTCTTTAAAAAAATATACAGTTTCGTTCTTATGAAAACCACCATCTCTCAAACAAATCTCTTTAAAGTTTCTACCTTCTCTCTAGATTTGTGATCTCATAGATTATCAGATTGACAATCAGAAGACACCCTTAGATTCCTAGCGTTGAGTAGATCAAGAGTGTCCGATCAGGTTCTTGAACAGAGTTAGGTTGCTTGTGATTTTAGGGTTTTGAGTATCTCTACTCTATAGAGGTAAGGAAAGCTAGTTGCATGTATTTTTTTATAAATGTTTGTCTCCTTTGAAATAGAAATTTATTTAAAGTGATGATACTTGCTAAGAAAAGCTAGTTTGATTGTTTTTTTTATAAATATTGTAATTATTTATTTTATTAAATATGAATTGGATGGAATGAATGTTTATGTATGGTATGATGTAATATCAATGTTTGTGAATGATGTGGTGTGTGATCGAGACACAGTATCTTTAGGAAAGGAGATACCCGTGTTGAGATTATTAGGATGTGCATTTTTTGGGGATTCTAAGGAGGTATCCTGACTCTACTGGTACATTGGATTCACATGGATGAAGATTACCAGTTGGTGAAGAGTCGAAGGAGGTTCATATGGTCCTGTCCGAGGTTTGAAATATGAGCCCGATCGTAATAAACTATTCGGAACAGTTAGGTGGTATATGACAGGTGCACACCTCTTGATGTCTAACTCAATGCACGGGTTTTCCGGAAGTAGAGAGTCTGGTGTCTTTGTTTATGAGTCAGTGTATGTATGATGTGAGATGAATTATGAAAGATTGAATTATCGTGTATATTACACGGGAGCAGAGAATTTGACAGATGGTGTGAGTCCTAGTGAATTGTGATGGAGAAGCTTCATTTTATTTTATTTATAATTTTACAAAGATATTTTATTAAATCTTTATGTGGAAAAATATAATTTGAAATACATGATGAATGTATGAATTTTTATATTCAAGTTTATTATATAAATTTTTATGCAATAAAGTTTTTATTATATGAAAAATATGGGATGTTACAAGGCACATATTTAATAGGAATACCATCCTTGATTTTCCTCCAATTCTACCCTTCATCAGTCTTTTTCTTTCCACTGTGATCCACCAGCTTCTCCTCTGCTTTTCAGATTTCAATGTCTAAATTTTCATCTACTGTCATAGCTCTTAGTTCATCTTCTTCCACTGATCTGTCTGTACCAGTTTCAACTAAATTCTAATATGCTTCAGTTGTCTTCTTCCTCTTTTTCTCATGTCTACTCTCAGACGCTTCTTCATTCACATCAGAGCTAACCTGCTTCCCACTTCTAATTGTGATGGCCTTGCGTTGTTCTTTCGAATTAGTCTGAGTATTAGCAAAGAATTGTCCTCCCTGTTAATCTGCTAATTGCTTAGCCAATTGCCTTACCTGAGTTTCCAAATTCCTCAAAGATGCCTCTTGATTCTTCTAATTAGTTAGAGAAGCTTGCATAAACTTCTCAAGAGTGTCCTTCAGCTTGCTAGTTTTGTCCCGTAGCGAAGGATATTGTTTCTGCTGTTGTGGCTACATAGGTTGTCTTCCTGCATTACCAGCTTTTTGCTTCCAACCCCAATTCTGATTTGCATTGTTTCTCCAGCCTGTAGGAGGATTATTTGGGTAGTTCACCTGCTGACTAACTTGCTTGCCTGAAACTCCCATATACTACACTTTTTCTCCCCCCACATTCTGCTATGTACAATTACCAGCTAAGTGATTTCCTCCACATAACTCACAACATACTGGTGTATTTTGATATGTTAGTGGTTCTGCAGTTTGAATGGCTTGAAGTTGTTGTGGCAGCTTGGCCATCTGCTTCGTCAATGCTTCCATCTGTTGTGTCAGAATCTTATTTTATGCTAGGATTGCATCATTAGTGTTCAATTCAAAAACTCCTTTCTTCTTAACACTATGTCTATCAAACTATGTCTGGTAGTCTGTAGATGTCATTGCATCAATAATCCTATTAGCTTACTCTACATCCACTACCATCATCGTGCCTCCTGTTGTAGCATCTAAAATCATTTTAGTGTCTGGCCTCAATCCTTTAGGAAAGATATTTAGCCGTGTAATCTCCTCAAAGTCGTGATTAGGATATCTTCTCAACATGGTCTTGAATGTATCCCATGCTGCACAAAATGCATCATCTGCTCCTTGACAAAAATTAGAGATATCTGATTTAGCCTTAATGAGCCGAGACAGAGGAAAAAACTTCTGCAAAAATGTTTCCTCCTCCTCGTTCCATCGTGTGAGACTTTGGTTAGGATGAGAATTCAACCACTCCTTTGCTTTCCCTACTAGTGAAAAGGGAAATAATTTCAAGTACGCAACTTCCTTATCTCGTTCTTCAATTCCCATAGTAGCAGTCAACTCATAAAACGTGGATAGATGAGTATAAGGGTCCTCTTGCTCCAATCCAGTGAATTGATTACTACTAATGAGAGTCAAATATGTTGGCTTCATTTCTATTGCTCTGGCTATATAAGGAATAAAAATACTTGAAAAATATCTAGGCCCTTGCTGCAAAGCATAGTCACCCAGCAGGACTCTTCTCGGCTGTTGATTAACATGGCCATTAATTTCTTCTGCCATGATTTCACCACAACTCTCCTCCACTGCCCGATTCTTTTGCTCACGCTTTCTCCTTCGCCTAAGCTGACGTAGCGTCTTATTGATATCTGGATTGAAAAGTAATTATTCTTCTTTCACCTGATTTCTCAAACGCATCAACCACTGTACTGATGAAAGTTCAACGATCACAAAAGATTAGTACTTCACAATACGTTTACTACAAAATTCAATTTTTAAATTCTTCACCGTTCCCCGACAATGACGCCAAAAACTTGTTAGACGTTTCAGCAAGTTACTGAGTCCTCAAGTAATATAGAAAATAAGTAGAATATCATCTCCACAGGGAACAAAATTTATAATTGAAAATTAATTGTGTATCAATGTATTATGAACAGAACACGTAATAAAGGTTGGTTTGAACGTGAGTGAATTTATGAACGTAATAACAAAACAATTAATAATAAAAATGACGAAATCAATAGTAATTAAGACCTTGGGATTCAATAGTAATACTCTTCTTCTCGTACACTCTTAATCATATATTAATATCATCTTCTCCAATTACCAATCTGCGCACATAAAAGCCATTCAACCTGATTTCTCTAGATTTGAAATTCATAAATTAAAATACCGAGCTTTGTTCCCAGTTACTAGAATAGATTAATAAACATTAAGAGTAGTTGCTATAAACAGACATTACACTATAATTCATCCCTAACTTATACATGCAATGCGTTCAATGTTTTGTTCCAAATTCAAAAAGTGCTTTCCAGTCACAATAAGAATTCTAAGATACATCAACATATAAATAAAATGTGAAACAAAGGTAATTGAATTCAATGATATCAAAATAATGTCAAGAGTGCATTTGAAGTTCAGAAATTATATTCAATCCCAAGAATAAGAGAGGTTAGCTACGCATGGTAGCCATGAAAGACAAGAGAAAAGAAACAGAAAGGATCTTGATCAAGAACAATGCTCCAAGAATCTCCCAACGAGTGATGAATGATAAGATGCCCTTCGTTTGACCTAGCTTTTGCATTTTATAGCTTTAGCTCATTGCATTGGGTCAAATTGCGGTTGTTATTTCGTAATTCATGCTTCGGTAGTGTTGACGCCTTCAAATTACGGTCTCCTTATGAAAAGTCTGAGTGAGGTTTAGCCCAAGTTGTATTCTTCGCTCAAGCGAAAAGTCTCTTATGCCCCTTTTTCTGTTCCTTCCCTCTGATTCAACACTTTTGTTTTCTCTCTCTTCAGTTTTGACCTAATTCTCAACCAAAATCGCTCTTTTCACAATAAAACGCATTAAATAACAAAATGAATAATAACAAACATAAAAAGTCCAAATTTAAACCGAATTAATAATAAAATCAGCACCAAATATGCATAAAATCAACTAATAGTTAACGCTTATCAGTCAACATCATACATAAAGTTCTCACATGGACCACATCAATACATATAGGTCACACATATACCTATCATCTTCCGGAAGACTTAGATTCCTCAAATCTAAGAAAAAGGACTAATCCAATACCCAAGACATAGATTACCAGCGAATCTAAGAGAAATGACTAATCCAACACCTAAGACTTAGATTGCCATCGAATATAAGAGAAAGGATTAGAGTAAGTTCAAACATCCAATACCGAGTGTCTACCAACGGTTCCGATGTGTATGAACTCCCTCATCAGCTTCTCACCACCTGATATCTTAGTCTACGTGACTTAGATCATCAATGAAGCTAGAGGATCTCTGTTAAACATAGGCGTGCTATACTTAATATACTCAAACAAGCATAACTCATACATTATCCTAAATATATGGCATCAACTTCATCTTTCAATCATTGGCATCAATACCTATTCAATCTACAAATAATAGTAATATCGGAATTTTCCACAATTATAACAACACTTAATGATTAAATCATGAAATATCACCTAAAAACTTGTTTTAACATTATAACAACATACATCTAGCAAATTCATCAAACTCATTTTCCAACTGAAAATAATTCACGTTCATGCAAAAATAATTTATGCAAAGAAGCTTTGAAATTGGTGACCATGTCACCCACACATATATTCTAACATAAATCTCTATTTGAGGTAAAAACTAGCTTCTCTAACCTCAGACAACGATCCCCTATCAATTCCACCGATTAGGCAACAACACAAATCCAACTTTGGGGATCTAGAACAAGTTTTCCAAACAACACCAACTTTTAGTATAATCTTAGTCAAGTTGAGAGGAACACTTTTCTTAACTGTTTCCACCAATATTGATGACAAATACTTAACGAAAATTAGAGAACAAAAGATCTTTAGAGCAAATATGAACTTACTCTGTTTGAGATTTTGATCATTTCGAAATGGCCCTAGGATTCTCAGATAGTGCGGGACTTGATTAGATTCTGGAATAGAGAAAGTATAGAGGGTTAAAATCAAGAGAAAAGGGAGAGAGATGTGGAGAATGAAAGGAGAGAGAGAAAGTGAAAAGGGGTGTTTTGCTTCTTATCTTACGGTAGTGGATTTTTTTTTTTTCTTTTGTTCTTATCCTAACGGGGTGGGGGTTACATTATTCTCAACATAATTATTTGCTAAAAATACAGTTTTGTTATGAATGTAATTTTTACCACTAGCTAGCTTGATTGGAAAAAAATGTAAACATGAAAAATGGAATACCAATAAACGTAATCAAAAAAAAATTTTAAATTAATAAATGAATAATTATTGATCGAGTCGGTAAAATATTAATAAATACTAATAATAATACTTAATTAGAGGATCCATTGGGTAAAATATTAATAATATTAATAATAATAGTTCTTAATTAAATTATTAATTTATCAACTAATTTGATTCGTCAACAAAATAGTTATAATAATAATAATAATAATAATTAAAATAAAAATAAACTTAATAATAGGAATAATATTATTATTTATAAAGATAACAATTATAACTATGATAATAATAATAATAACAAAAATATTTGTGATAATATTTTAAGATAATAATAATAATATTATTGAATAAAAGGTAATTAAATTGATATGTTTAATAATTATTTTAATTTATTATATAAAATCATTTATATACATTTTATAAGAAATAATTATTCTAAATTAATGTTATTTATTAAATGAATAATTTCTTAAAATTATTACGTTAACAATTTTGTCCATATGATAAAACTTTTTATACTTAAAAACTAATAAGAAATTATTAATTAAATGGTTAGATACAATTATGATCTAAATATTAAAACTAATAAATTATATTACGTTAAAATTATTATTAATAAAATTAAATAACTCATGTAATATTTATACATTTTAAATTGACATAAATTAAAATTAGAAATAATAATAATAAATATTTGGTGAGTTTGTTTTGAAATTCCTTTTTTATAAAATAAAATTAAAAATCACTTAATTAATAAAAAAATATAATTGTTTCTAACCATTTAATTAACATTTTAATAGTTTTTAAGTATAAAAAGTTTTATGAGATGTACAAAATTGTTCACGTAATAATTTATTTAAAAAGTAACATTAATTTTAAATAATTATTTCTTATAAAATATATATAAATAAAATATCAAAGTTATTAATTTAATTGTCTTTTGTAATAAAACTAAAAGAATAAATAAAATTTTATTATAATTTATTACGAAATATAAATTTTATTATTTATTTATTTTAATTTTAAATTATTGTTATTATAAAAACTATGATTTAATCAAATTAAAAATATATAATATTTATTTAGATATTTGGTATTTTTTTATTCTTTAAAAGTTGTTTGTAAAAATAATACTTTATGAATAAAGAATATAATTTTTTAACCATTTATTTAATAATATTTTAATATATTTAATGTAAAAATTAGTTTTATTATTTTTCAAATACTAAATTTTAAGGTATTATTTGTTTAAAACAGAATATTATTTTTAAATAATTATTCTTTATATCATGTAGATGGATAATTTGAGATAATAAATTAAAACATTTATTAAAAGTATCAATATAATTATCTTTGTAATAAAAATAAAAATTTAAATATTTATCAAGCTAAATATGAAATAATTATCAAGCTAAAACTATAAAATATTTATTTAAATATTAAATTTTTTATTATTATTTCTTAAGTTGAATATAACTTTAAAGTTACTACAAGTAAGATTATTTAGTGTTATATATTTTTTTTTAGTTTGATATTAATTTAAAATAAAAATAATAATAAATACTTGGTGAGTTTTTTTTGAATTTGTTTTTCTAAAGTTTTTTAAAATGAAATAAAAGAATATTTAATTAAAATAGAATATAAGTTTTTTGATCATTTAATTAATAATATTTTAAAAGAATTTTTGTATAAAATGTTTTATCATATATGTAAAATTGTTCAAATAATAAATATGAAGGTACTTATTTACAAAAAATAATATTAATTTTAAATAATTATTTAGTAGAAAATGTATATAGATTCTGAAACAATGTTCTTTTGTCACTCTCTTTTTCTCTCATTAATACAATGTTAATGTTATTTTCATTCTTAATTTTTATTTCAGTTAGTAGGTAGAAATATAACATGTGTTCGCCACTCTTTGCTTAATGGTTATTGGGTCCTTTTTATTAGGAGAAGTGGTGATTGTCTATGAGAGACAAGTGACTCTCCTTTATGGTAGCAAGATCCACCATACTCAATCTAAGCTAATTGGGATTAGTATGAAAGGGTTTTAGTTCCAATAATCCTTATTTTATATAATAGTCCTTAATTTCTTGAAACAATCCATTTTTTTTTAATGATTGTGACAGATTTGATGAGGAAACATATATGAATATAACTACTAAAGATGAAATTGCAACCATGCTTATACGCTCTCCACACTAGATTACAAGAAGTGATTAGGATAATTATCATATGTCTGTATGCAAATATAAAGATTTAAAATAATGTTATTTTTATTTTGTACACTTTGTCCTTTTAATTATTTATAGACCTTAAAACATATATTTTCTTAAACTTTATGTGTGTGTTTTTTTAATTTATAAACGTTTCTCTAGTATGTACCCTACTTATGTAGCTTATGTTAATAGGTTTTTGATAAAGAGAGTAATGTAACGTCCAGACCAAATTCGGCCATGACTTGATCATAGAACCTTGAAAAATTCAATTGTTTGGATTGAGTTTGACTACAACTTGAAGTGTACGTATTTGTTAAGGATTGTAAAGGAGTAATGGAGTTTTTATTACTGGATTAGCAGGTATAGCTTTAGAATTTAGGAGAAATAACAGACTTTCCTTATAAACTTTATGTACAACCCATGTATCTCTCCACGTCCTACTCTACCTTTACGTAAAAGAGGTTTAGTCTTGACAAATGACTATGGAAGACAAACACATTTTAAATTTTAATAAACAGCCGTGAATGTAAAAAGTTATTTTAATATTACAAAGTAACTTGTAAAAGGACATCTTTAACTCAATATTATTAGTAGAATTTAGTGATTGTGAAATTACATTTCAGTAGTATTACTGTTTATTGTGAAAATAATATCCAAATTAAAATAAGTATGTTGTGCAAATAACTAAAGACTCTCAATATAAAAGTATATAATAGAGAATGAAAACTTGAGGAGTTGACATGTTTTAAGATCTTCATCCTCTACAAAAGGACATTCAGAAATCTAATAAATACATGACACCTGGACAAGCAAGACTATTATTTAATGTTACAATGACCAATTACCATGATCACTAATTAATTCACATCTCTTGTTTATTGTAGCAATTTCATAATGTGGATAAACTTTTAACACAAGACCAAGGATTTCTACATCAAGCTCTTTGAATTTGTTAAACATGAATGTTCATAGTTCAAGCAAGTTTCAATTTGCTCACCCTTATAATGAAAGTGTATATGTGTACAGCTATTGCAAAATGCACCCCACCATTTTACTTTCATGTCCATAGAGTCTATCTAGTTAATTAACCTTTTATGAAATTTAGCAGAAAGTAACAACCTTAATGTTATGCAAAAAGAATTTTAACAATTATTAACTATCATTAAGATGTAATTATGAGCTCAGATAATATAGTGCTTTTAACAAAAATGGTCATACATTAATATTTTATATTAATGCATATTTGTATTAGTGTATTTTCATCATTCCTTATTTTCAAAGATTTTAAAGATAATCCTTACAACAACAATTACCTATTTCTAGGGCTAATTATTTTCTTTATGACATAGATTTTCCGGAACATGTGTCCACAAGGAGATTGAATAATGGAAAAATTAATTTCTAATTTTCTTGCTTCTGTCTTTAATATCAAAGACTAAACATGAAAGCAACATTTGATATTAATTTATAATGTTTAAACTAACATCTAACTTGATAAAAAAAAACTTTAGATAGCATAAATGCATGTTATACTGACACAATATCTAATCCAATAAATATTAAAAAAAAAAATATAGACTAAAAGAAAAAAAAATAGAAACGGTGATAGCGAAAGAGGAAAATAAAAAATATTTTTTTATTTCTCTTCTCAAATTAAAAAATAAATTTATTTTTTATCTTAAATTATTTTTATAAAATAAAAAATATGGTATCACAACTTCAATTATTGAAAAATATAATATTATGATTATTTAGAGATCAATATAGTGACAATCTTTTTGTATTTATATATTTGGTCACTAAGTGAGCTTTTATATATTTTATCACTAAATTAGTTTCAATAAAATTGATCATTAAATTGATTTTTATATAATTGGTCAGTAAATTAGTTTTTATATAATTGGTCGTTATATTAGTTTCTATATATTTGGTGTCTAAATTAGTTTCTACTTAGAGTAACTAAATTGGTTTCTGAATCAGGATCTAAATTGATATTTAAATTTAACTACTGAAGTTTTAGTCACTTGTTATTATTAGATTTCAAATTAGTCTCTAATTAAATTAAATTAGGGACAAATTTTATCATTTTAGAGACCAATAAATTAATTTTTGAAATCATTTTTCTTTTGTAGTGATTGTACACCACAGTTTTAAATTTAGACAAATTTCGCATGCACAAGATAAATAAAATAGAACTAAGTTACATGTGGGAGAAACTACAGAGGAAAGAACCACCCATACGAAGGAACTGAGACATCATGAGACTCTCTCACAGAGTAAGAGTTCTAGCAGTCATGGGTACATACTACCAACTAGCTTTCCTGCTTGGCCACCGACGTAAAGAAAACATTTATAACTTCACCATCATATTTTGTAATTTTAATCAATTAATTCAAAGTAATTCAAATAGTGAAAAATTGGATTAACATTACGAATGCACTATGTAACAACAAAGAATGATTTTTGTGGAATGCTCAATATGACACACTGTTGATGTGCCAATATCACTTGATCAGTCTTCAAATAGTCAACTGACTTAATATGGAATGCACATACGTTCTTTTCTTTATTTAAATCTCCTTAAGCAATTACAACATAGACAATGAAAATTTTAATTATTAGATTTAGGTTAGTGTTAGGTAATAAAACACAAAAAAAATAGCTTATATTACACTCTACATAGCCTAATTTGTAGACTCCAGAATTTTAGAAAAAAATAGAAACTGAGAAAGTTTCTCCAATTGTTTAATGTTATAGTGGCAAAGGTAGTTAGTGCTCGCATAGTTATTGATATTGCAATGGAAAAAGTAATTAGTGCTAGCTACTTTGGTGAAAAATAGAATGAACAAGTATATAAATACAAATTTGTATTATATATAAACAAGTTTTATTTTATTCAAAGAGTAGCAAGATAAAAAACAAATAAATAAGCTCACAGATTATTTGAAATTAGGAATGAGAACCAAATGCCAAGGATATATGTTTAGAATGATATTTTAATGAAAACAATACTACCTCGATTCTAAACTAATTTTACATAAAAAAATAGGTTAAATCGAAACTAGAAATTATCCAAATCTGACACTAATTAAATCAATATAAATATTTTTTTTCATTGACTAATGATAATAACTCTTTCTAAATTCAATGCGATTGTTGATGACGAAGAATCTAGAAATAAACTACTATTCAATACGAAGAAACTAAATATCTACTTAGGCTCAAGCTTGTTAATGACAACGACAAAGGTAAACATGTAAGAGTATATGTAGCAATGGCACAATTGGCAGTGGATGACACGAACGATGACAACAAACACATCAGATTATGCAATGACGACAATGACAAGCACATCACTCACGGTTGGGAATGAACGATGAAGAAAAATCTAGGATTCTATGACGAAATTGTGTAATCGGATTGGAAATCCTGTAAATTGTCTTGTCTCGCCTGTTCTTGATGGTAACAATTACCATTCTCAGAACCAATCCATGAATTCTGTGTTAAGTGTCAAAAATAAGTTTGAATTCATGGATGGGACTATGCCCAAACCTGAGAAGAATGATCAGAAGTATTTGGCTCGGCGAAGATAAAACAAACGATAGTTTTTTGGATTTTACATTCCATTTTTGAACAAATATAGTAGAACTTGAAGCCTAACTCGACCTTACAAAATCAACCTGTAAGGTGAGGTTTACACCCACTTATAAACTATTGAAGTCTAGGTATTTCCAGGAAAATCTGTTCCACATTTTTAAGTTTAGGGTTTAGGGTTTAGGGTTTAAGTTGAAAACTAACTTTGTTGCTCTCAAGAAAGGAGATCTTTCAATTACCGAATAATTTACCAAGCTTCAAATCATATGGGAGGAGTTGGACAATTTCCGACCTAACCCAGACTATGCAATTTCTGAATGGTCTCAACGAGTAGTATTCTAATGCAAAGTCTCATATGAACATAATAGCCATATAGCCAAAAAAATTTCAGATGTTTCCCAGCAAGACATGCAACTCAATGAAATTTTTATTCAAAATGAAGTAAAGATTAATAATACAAAATTTATCAATTCTGTTAACGCTCATACTTACAAATTTTGTGGTCGTATAGGACACACAGAGGCAGTATGCTGTAGAAAGCACGGTTTCCCCAATTAATAAAATAAAAATACGAAAGGCGAGAAGGTGTGTGTTCATTGTGATAACAGTGGTCACATGGTTAATATATGCTATAAGAAACATGGGTTTCCTCTTGGGTACAAATTTCACAATTCCAAAAATAGTTTTATTGAGGAAATGTAGAAGATTCTGTTTTGCATAATTTGAGTGAATCAAATGATTTCATTTTGACACAACAACAACACCAGGCTCTCATAAGTCTAATTCAGAAATCTGGAGTTAATAACAATGTTGATTTAACACCCATACAAATTAATCAATTTGGATCTCTCAGCACTTCCATTGGTCAAAATTCAAATATGAATGATAATCATGATGATAAAATTTGTTCTGTTAATAATTTTAGCAAAAATAAAGAGTATTGGATTATTGATTCAGGAGCTGCAAATTATGTATCTTGCTCCTTAAAAATTTTCTGTCTTATAATACTATTGTGCCTATCATTGTTAAGCTCCCTAATGGAAAACATGTTAATGCAACTCATAAAGGAACTGTTAAAATTCCTAGAAAACTATTTTTGCAAGATGCTTTATATATACCTAATTTTAGCTATAACTTGATTTCTATTTCTAAATTAGTTTCTAGTCATAATCTTGAACTTATTTTCTCTTCAAAATCTTGCATTATTCAGTATATAAAGACCAAAGAGATTATTGATATAGTTGAAGTTGAAGTTGGATTATATGCTATATATTTACGAAATAATCTTTCATGTTACTTAAATACTACCACTAGATTGCATTCCTGATATATGGCACATGAGAATGGGGCATTTATTTGCTGAAAGGCTCGAGATAATGAAAAGACAATATCCTGTCATTAATAGTAAGAATGACTTTGTTTGTAACACTTTCCATTTGGCTAAGCAAAGAAAACTTTCTTTTTCTTATAGTAAATCTCGCACTACTTATAGATTTGATCTTATACATGTTGATATATGAGGCCCATGCTTTAGTATTTCTATGAATCGTAATAAATATTTCTTGACTATTGTTGATGATCATACTCATTTTACTTGATTGTTTCTTTTAAAGAATAAATCTAAAGCTAGGAAATGTTGGATTTATTTTGTTGAATATATTATGTCCCAGTTTCAGAAAACCATTAAATGTATACGATCTGATAATGGTGTAGAATTTAAAATGGATAGTTTCTATGATTATTGTGGCACAATTCATCAAACCACTTGCATTGAAACCCCTAAGCAAAATGCTATTGTTGAAAGGAAACACCAACATATCCTTAATGTAGTTAGAGCCTTATTATATCAAACTAATCTTAATGACTAACTTTGGTGTTATGCTATTGAACATGCTATTTTTCTATAAACAGAATTCCTACTCCTTATCTTGATAACGTTTCTCCTTTTGAAAAATTGTGTGATAAGTTGTGTGATAATTCTAACATAAAGGTTTTTTGTTGCCTTTGTTACATAAGCACTATTACTACTTAAAGAAACAAGCTTCAACCGAGAGCTAATCCTGGATAATTTTTAGGCTATAAAACCAACACTAAAGGGTATTTGGTGTTTAGTTTGATTAACCATAGCATAGAAATATCTAGAAATGCTATCTCCTATAGATCAACTTTGTGTTACTAATGATTTGAATCAGATTGATGGACGTGTTACTTGTGTTAGAAATGCCCCTTCATATCTAAAATATTATCGGGTAACAATTAATTCAACCAAGAATGAGAAAGCCTTTTGCAACAAATATCTGATTTCTTCATATATGTCTTATTACAGGTTATCTTCTAATTTTAAACATGTTATGCTTGCAATTGACACTGATCATAAGCCTAAGAACTATCGGAAGCCTGTAAGTACTCTCTCATTAGAGGAAGCCTATGAGTGATGAAATTAGTGCTTTAGAGTAATAATACTTGGACTGTGACTAATCTACCACATAATAAATATGTCATAGGATGTAGATGGATGGTATCATAGATAGGTATAAAGTTAGGCTTGTTGCTAAAGGATACACCCAATTAGAAGGTCTGAATTTCTTTGGTACTTTTTCTCTTGTAGCTATGTTAACCACTATTAGATTTTTACTTGCTATTGCTACTGTTAATAATTGGTATCTTGGTATCTTAAAAAATTACATGTTAATAATGTTTTCTTGCATAGAGAATTCTATGAAGAAGTGTATATGCAGATTCCTTCAGGTATGCACAAAAACTTAGTTGGTCAGCCTTGTAGAATAAACAAATCTCTATGTGGGCTAAGACAAGCCAGCATGCAATGGTATGAAAACTTTCTACCTTTCTTCTTTCACAAGGATATACTCGGCCAAATGCCTCTCATTCTCTATTTCTTAAACATACTAATATCTCTAGTATTGTTGCTTTAGTTTATGTTGATGATATCATATTGGCTGGAAATAGTATTATTGAAATTGAAAATTTAACTAATCTTCTCAATAAGACTTTCAAAATTAAGAATCTTGGTGATTTAACATATTTTCTTGGATTAGAAGGAGCTAGAAATCAAACTGGAATTTATTCCGTCAAAGAAAATATGTTTTAGATCCTCTTCAAGACATAGGATTGATGGAATGTGCTCCTACTTTTACTCATATGAATAACAAATTACAATTGATATGGGAGAAGTTATTCCTGATATACTTAAAGTATGTAATGTATGATTTATCCTCACTTAACTCTACACTTCCATATATCCCACACCTCAGATTTCTCAAATTGCACCGCCATTGTGAAGAAAGAGTCACCATGAAGAGTCATAGCCATCATCCAAGTCTAAAATTCATCCTCTAACAAATTCCTTGTATGGTTTGTATTACTAAAGTTGTCACATTCTTCTATCAAAGACAAAAACATGCAGTTAGAAACTTCAAATTCAAGATTCTACCTTTCAAACAAAACAACAGACCTTATCAAGCTACTAATCTCAACATGTAAATTCGGAGTCAGCTCCAAAGTTGAAACATCTCACTTCAATCTAATTTTTTTTTTCTGAAATAGTCTGTTTCAAAAATTAAATTTATATTCTGGAACAGTGTAATCTAAAAGATTAAATTTCACTTCTAGATTGACTTCTTTCATAATATAAATTTAGCTTTCATAACACACCATAGGTGGTGTGTTTAAAAATTCATTTTTTCAGAAATTGCCTATTCCGAAAGCCAACTTCCACTTCCTGAATATCCAAATCCAAAATTTTATTTTAGAAAAACAAAATTAATTTCAGATTTTGTACTTTGATCTTTTCCGGATTTTAGAATTCAAACTCACAATCCAATCAATCAAACTAAAGGACAATTTTGTCTTCACAAAATAGGCAGTTTAGGAAATTCAAAATTTATAGAGGTACCAGAAGAATGTACGGAAGTGAAGGAAGAATTCGTCTCATTAGCAACATGAATTTGTACTTAATCTTATTAAGTTTGTTAATTGAGTTTATTTCACAGGTAAGATGATAAACTCGATTAGCTTACCTTTAACTTGTCACGAATGTCATTAAACTGACTTCAAATGGACAGATTATTCTTATTTTATAATACAACAACTATATTATACATTTTTACCATCAAAATATTTTTATAACGCTCTTTTAAGATGTTTTGAGACCTAATTTTAGGCTTGTAAAATAAATATCTATTTAAATGTTTCATAATTTTTCATAAAACCTAACTTATTTATAATGATTAAAGATTAGAATATCTGAGAAAAAGCAATGAAATTTTTCCTAAAGGAATTCTGATAAGTTTTTGTCGTTTTGATATCTTCTATTATTTATAATGTGATAGTTATAAGTGTACAAATATTTGTGTGACTGGACTTCCTTTTATTAGTTGTCCCTTCTTAGTTGTATGTTTTTTAAATGATTCCAAAACTAAAAATTAAAAATGTTTGGTGAATGAAAATACTTAAAAAAAATATAATTGGAAGTTGACACGAAATATTATGGTAAATTATATTTAATAGTCATAAGTACAATATCCTGTTTTAACATTAGACACTAATAGCATACTGTTTCTAAAAAGGAATAAACGTTTAATTGTGCACGAGGTACCACAAAACCAAGATATATTTTCCTTTCTGATAATATAGTTGTAGACACTTATTAGTACATTACTTCTTTCTAGTATAAAGATGAGGATTAATAAAGCTTAGGATTCTATGTGAGAAGATATCGCTTTATCTCTAGAAAATAAGAGCTATCACTTAAAATAGAGGAATGTCATCTACAATATATCTTATCATCATCATGTTAATATATATTTGTGCATTAGTGTTGTTGATCCTATTTAATCTTCTAAATTTTCTTCATCTTCAAAATTTTCTTCATTAATTGTTTTCGGAAAATCTACAATTGATCCAACAATTACCTACTAAATATTTTTTAAGACTAATTATTTTTCTTATGACATATATTTTATAATTATTTATTGTTATAGCGGTTTTCCATTATGTTTTGAGATATAATTTTATGTTTGTAAAATGAACATTTATTTAAATGTTTAATAATTTTTCAAAACACCTAACTTTAAGGATTATAAAAAAATTAGAGTATTTGAAAAAAAGTAATAAAAATTCTTCTAACGGAACTCTGAGAAGTTTTTCTTCTTTTTATATCTTCTATTCTTTGTAATTCTTTGTAATATAATAGTGGAGAGCACTTTCGTTCATAATTAGCTTTAAAAAATTAAAAATAATTCATAAATAATTGTAATTTTTATATTTACTCTAAAAATAACTTAATCCTTATGTTCTGAAAATATTAAAAATAACCATCAAACTAGCAAGTATACAAATATCTTTGTTCAAATAAACCATTTCACTTTTTTTTTATTGTCTTTAATAATGAAGAAAAGATGCACATTTCTATTTTACTGGTATAAATAGCTTGTTAAAAATGAAAATAGTCAACACTAACAGCAAAAGTAGTCAAATAAATTGAGATTTTAACCAATTGTTTTTTCTGAAATGCTTATATAATTGATCTTGACTAAGTTTCTTGATAATCAAATCATTTCCAGCAATTACGTCATCTTGTAACAATTCAAAACACTTGATTAATTCACATTTCATTCACATTTCAGTAAATCTTTAATCAAAAACTGGTTTTGATCTTTGCTGTGAAAAATTTGTTCACTATTTTATGTTTTAGCCAACTGGTTTTCTAGAAATATATTTTGCACAATCCAAGTTCAATCAATCTTGGTTCAAAATAATTTTGATATTTGTATGTTAGTTTGGCAAATTGAAATACTTGAAATCTGGTTCTGTTTTTGACAGCACTATTGGATAAACCATTTTTACAACTTTGCTTTAAAACTTTTAGTCAACTGTGTTCCCGCTTTAGCTAGTTGTTTTTTGTGCAAAACACTTGATCAGTTTATTCTACACTAACTTTGTATAAAATTGTGTTGTGAAAAGGACTTTCAATGTGTTTCATTGGGTTTTACTTGTAAACTGTAACTGTTTAAAGATTTTTAATTGGTTCAAATCAAATTTTAGCTAATTGTTTTTTTCTGAAGTTGTTGAAATTTTCCTAAGTGTTAGAAAGAAAATTTTAATCAACTATTTTATCATTTAGCTTGTTTGTCAGAAAAATTCAATCAGCTTTTTTCACATTTTAGGTAACTGATTTTACTGGTTGCAGTACAATAATCCCTTTTACATGCAATGAGCATGTGCCATGTGGCTCCTTCTAGAAGGAATTGCCACCTAAAGAATCTAACTCTAACCTAGGTGATTTCAACCCTAAAACACCTAGGGATTATTTTACAAAGCAAAAGTCTTCTATAATATTTTTACATTTTTATAAATGGCCTCTAAAGTTTAGAGTTCTCAGCATCTTGATCTGAGTAGGTGTTTTTGACTCTTTATAAGTTTCAAAGTATCTGATCATGGATCTCATGATAGGGCCTTGCTCGGTCTTTCTTCCATCACTCCTTCTTGTCAATCTAATGCTATCTCTAATTTTAATTTCTATTTCAGTTAATAGGTAGAAATGTAACATATGTATGTCACACTGCTTAATGCTTAATGGTTATTGCGGAATGACGATTGTCTGAGGGACAAGTGACCTTCCTTTATGGAAAACATTGAATCCGTATTTTCATTGCTTAATATAACTAAAATATCGTGAAACTCCATATCAATTTTAATTGAATTCTCCACTTTTTTGTTTTTAATTCTATCTTTTTATTTTCGAAGATGATGCCAACAATTTGAAGATACAAGGGTTATATGTTTAAAGACTTTCATCTCGAACAACATGACTTTCATTAACCTAATAAACTAACCTTGTAAATGCAATGCAATAGGAACGTAGAAGGCGAGCACCAAATAAAAGAAATAGAGACCAATAACATGCATTCTAAGGTGTCAAAGAGAATAATAAATTTTAAGATATTATTTATTTAAAACATAATATTAATTTTAAATAATTATACTTTATAAAATGTCCACTGATAATTTGATATAATAAATTAAAATATCGATTAAAAGTATCAATTTAACTATCTTTTGTACTAAAACTAAAAATATTATAATTAATTAATAAATAAAATTTTATTATTTATTAAGATTAAGTTTAAATTTGTTGGAGATCCCACATTGACTAGAGATTAGGTCTTTCAATAGTTTATAAAGTGGGTGCAAACCTTTTCTTATAAGTCGGTTTTGTAAGGTTGAGTTGGGCTTAAAGTCCACTTCTTGATACGGTATCAGAGCATATCTTATCAAGGTTGTTGAGCCTATCGGGAGCCTATCCTACAAGGTTGTTGGGCTTATCAGACCACCCTTTGTTGTTATTATAAAAATCTATGATTTCATCAAGTTAACAAATATAAAATTTTTATTTGAATACAAAAGTTTTTGTTTCTAATAGTTAATTTCAATATAACTTTAAAAATACTAATAATAGAATTAATTAATGTTATATCATATGTTTTAATTTTATAGTAATGTAAAAAAAAAATTGACATTTGATGATTTTTTTTCAAATTGTTTTAAATTTTTATTGGGGAAAACTAAATGTTTTATGAAAACAAAATATAGATTTTTAACCATTAATTAATACTACTTTAATTTTGTATAGAAAAATCTAAGTCATCAGTTCAAAATTATCAAAAGATTCACATTTTAAGAAATTACCAGTTTAAGAAATAATATTAATTCTAAATAATTAGTTATTGAATAATAATAATAATAATATAAAGATTTGTGGTTACATAAACATAATAAATATAAAATATTTATCTAAATATTAAAACTATTAAACTATATTACCTTAAAATTATTATTAATAAAACTCAATAACTCCTGTAATGTTTTTTAATTTTATATTTACATAAATTAAAATTAGAAATAATAATAATCAATATTTGCTGAGTTTATTTTGAGATTTCGTTTGTCTTTTTTTATAAAATAAAATTAAGAATAATTTAATTAATAAAGAATATAATTGTTTCTAACCATTTAGTTCAATAATGTTTCAATAGCTTTGAAGAATCAAAAGTTTGATGATATTTGTAAAATTGTTCACCTAACAAATTTTATGGCATTATTTATTTAAAAAGTAACATTAATTTTAAATAATTATTTCTTATAGAATGCATATAAATAATTTTATATAATAAGTTAAAAAATACTCAAGATATCAATTTAATTATCTTATGTAATAAAAATAAAAATAGAAATACAATTTTATTATAATTAATTAAGAAATATAAATTTATTATTTATTTAATTCAATTTTAAATTATTTTTATTATAAAAATTAGGATTTAATCAAATTTAAAAATATAAAATATTTATTTAAAAATTAAATAATTTTTTATCGTTAGTTAAGCTGAATATAACAGTTATTATTAATAAAATTTATTTATATTATATAATATTCATTAATTCGATACTAATGCAAATTAAGTTTAATATAATAATAGATATTTGGTATTCTTTTATTTTTTAAAAGTTATAAGGACAAAAGGTAAATAATACTTCATGAATAAAAAGATAATTTTTTAACCATTTGTTTAATAAATTTTAATAGATTTTATGTAAAAGAAGTTTTATTATTTTTTCAAATAATAAATTTTAAGATATTATTTGTTTAAAACATAATATTAATTTTAAATAATCATTCTTTATAACATGTATATAGATAATTTGATATAATAAATTCATATCAATATAATTATCTTTGTAATAAAATAAAAATATAATTTTATTGTAAATAATTGATAAATAAATATTTTATTATTTATTAATCTTAATTTTTAAATTGTTGTTATTATAAAAATTTATGATTTCATCAAGTTATAAATGTAAAATATTTATACATTAAATTTTTTATTATTATTGATTAAGTTGAATATAACTTTAATGTTACTACTAACATAGGTAATGTTATATAATATTTTATAGTTTGATACCGATTTAAAATGAAAATAATAATAAATAATTAGTTTGTTTGTTTTGAATTTATCTTTTTAAAATTTTTCAAAACGAAGTAAAAGAATATTTAATTAAAATAAAATATGAGTTTTATAACCATGTAATTAATAATATTTTAATATAGTTTAGGTATAAAATGTTTTATCATATGTGTAAAATTGTTCAAATAATAAATTTGAAGGTATTACTTATTCAAAAAATAAATAATATTAATTTTAAATAATTATTTATTAAGAGATGAATATAAATTATCAAGGGATTGGTTCCTATGTTTATGGGTGCTCTCTTTCTCATTAATCCAACATTATCTTCATTCTTAATTTCTATTTCAGTTAATAGTAATTGTAACATCTCATAGTTTTCATATAATAGAAACTTTATTGCATAAAAATTTAATATAAAAATTCATACATTCATCATGTATTTCAAATTATACGTCTCCACATAAGATTTAATAAAATATATTTGTAAAATTACAAATAAAATAAAATGAAGCTTCTCTATCACAATTCACTGGACTCACACCAGTTGTCAAATTCTCTGCTCCCGTGTAATATACACGATCATCGCAGTTTTAAAAACAACACACAAAAAGAAGGGTAAGCTAGAAAGTTTTCAAAACAATATATATTTTCATAAATTGGATTTCTATCTCAACAAAACAACAACAATTCAATCTTTCATAATTCATCTCACATCATACATACACTGACTCACAAACAAAGACACTAAACTCTCTACTTCCAGAAGACCCGTGCATTGAGTTAGACATCAAGAGGTGTGCAGCTGTCATATATCACCTAACTGTTCCGAACAGTTTATTCCGATTGGGCTCATATTTCAAACCTCGGACCCTATATGCACAGGGTTAATCCATATGTCCTATTCTGATCGGGCTCATATTTCAAACCTCGGACAGGACCATATGAACCTCCTTCGACTCTTCACCAACTGGTAATCTTCATCCATGTGAATCCAATGTACCAGTAGAGTCAGGATACCTCCTTAGAATCCCCAAACAATGCACATCCTAATAATCTCAACACG
>Ga0209489_103195_pt1 | contig 32292 bp, 15 predicted proteins | sample SiratrowhiteBW_FD_187527 | JGI IMG/M metagenome (GOLD analysis project Ga0209489, IMG submission 187527) | Root nodule microbial communities of legume samples collected from California, USA - Siratro white BW (SPAdes) (version 2) | ecosystem: Host-associated > Plants > Roots > Nodule | place...
TTTTTCATTCTTTGTATTAGTTGTCATGCCACATTACTATTATACAAATACAAAGGAGCACTTGGACATTCTTGCAAACAACTTGTGCTGTTGTAGTAGTTTTAAAACCTCTTCCAAATTGTAAATGAGAAAACCAAGAGGGGCTATACACAAAGATAAAACTAAGATAACTTGAAATACTTTGTTTATAAGGCTTTGAAAAGTTGCAGTGACATTACCCAATTCAAATGGTATAACAAGTCATTTATAAAGAAATTGATTAGTTCTGAAAGAAGTTTAATGTTTATTCTATTCTTTTACCGATATTTGATGATATCCTGATCTTAGAATCAAGTTAAGAAAAATATAAGTGATAAATTGATGGCATTATGTGATAAGTTGAATGTCAATATTATCATCCTCTTCCAAGTGTAACAACAGGTACTGCTTATTTATTTAAGGTCACCCACAAAACAATCTAAAACAATCTCAGTGGTGAATCCTTGAACACGATTAGCTAAAACTGTGAATTGAGTATATTAATCATTTACAAAAACTGGATTGAGTAAGGTTGAACAAATTTGATGGAGATACTTCATAAGGAGAGCGTCCAAACTCCGATTATTAAATAAAAAGTTTGGTTCATAAGTGTTATCCATTTAGACAGTTGGATTTTTACTACTCTAATAAAGGTTATAACGGCAGAAATGGAAATAAGAAAAATCATGAAATAGGAGAATAGAAGAGCTTGTCTACACCCATAGCATTCCGTAACAAAGGTACGAACATTTGGTTCTAGAGTGGGTTATTTGGTTTGTGGTTAATCTAGTTATGTGATTAATTGAGTAATATTATTTCTCCGTGATTGTTGGTTGTACTAGTTAGGTATATTATTTGGTTAAGTCTATTACTTGGGTAAATATATTTGATGGAGTGGGTAATTTTGTTCAGTAAATAGTTAATATGCTTAGATTTGTTACTTGGTTAACTTTGTTAGCTAAAGTGGGTAATTTGATCTAGTGGGTTATTAATGTGGTTAAGTTTATTCCTTGGTTAATTATGTTAGTTGTGCAAGTTATTTTGCTTATATGTTAACTATGTAAGATGGGAGTGACCAATTTGATTTTGTTGATGGTTAATATTGAACCTTTCTTAGTTAATTATGCCATTACTAGTTGTCTGTATTTTGGTTTAGTGGATTGTTTATGTGGTAAAGTGTGTTAGTTGATTAATTGTATTAACTTGGTACAGTAGAAATGGTAAGGTTTGTTAGTTTATTTGGTGAAACAGGTCATATGGTTTGGTGAAAGGTTAATAGGCTAAAGTTAGAAGGAAAAAAAAAATGTCTCTCTGCTCCATTAGCATGGAGTGGTCTTTCATGAAAGTTTCCAAGTACCCAGAAAAGTCCATCCGTTTCATGAGTAATTTTGAAACAGACCCTCTTAATTTTACAAAAATGAACCAAATTATCATTTTATCATTAATTCTATTTTTCTTTTCTATGTTTTTATTGATATTCAAATTTTCTAATGTAATTCAAACGTATTTCTATTGTATATTATTCATTGCGAAAATGTGATTTTAGGTTGGAATAGATAATTAAAAAAATAAAAACACTTTTATCGTGCATAATGCATAACAAAAAATTTGTTATCTACAGGCGAGTGCTCTTCCTAATAAAATAAAAACACACCTTGTTGTATAATAAAAAGGCTATTTTTGAGAAGAAAAAAATAACAAATAAGATGGGAGTGAAAGCAAAGAAAGTTCCATGAAACCCACTTTACAAGCATTATAAACAGTTTTGTTTTATTCTTATCTAGTATTATTTAGATTAGATAAGAAAGAGGACTAAGGAAAAAAATATTAAAAATTTAAAATTAACTTATAAATTTAAATGGAGATGGAAAACTGTATTTATTTAATAAAATAATGAATATATTTTGTTTCAAAAGTATTTTCATTGAGCTGGTTTGCCCGAGTGGTTAAGGGGGAAGACTTAAGATCTTCTGCACATAAGTGCGCGTGGGTTCGAACCCCACAGCCAGCAAGTTTCATTTTTTTTCCCATTTCCTATATTTAATAAGTGTATACTTTAAATAATTTATCTAGTTCATGGAATGAATATGTCATATAACATTATATTTCAGACTATATTAGTATCTCTTTAAACATAAAATCACATAATACATCCATGTGATGGACATAATATATATATCAAAAGTAAAAGATAAATGCAAGATTAAAAATAATTAAAAAATATTTCAACAATAATATGAAATAATATCAAGTTTGATATATAATAAATTAAATGTATTTTAATTATCTTAAATTTTGAAAAAAAAAAATTGTAAAAGATATCAGAAGTCACTTTTAATGTGGCGAAGATATCAGAAGTCACTTTTAATGTGGCGAAGAAATGAAAGGAAACATTGTTGAAGATGTTGGAACTTTTTCAATTAGGATTCTCCTGTTTCCTTGTTATTTTAATTAAAAAATGAAATTAAGAAAAAATTAAAACAACTCATTATAATATGAAAGAAAATAACTCAATGTACTGTGAGTCACTGCGTGTTCTCATTTAAAAACACTTTAACATTTAAAACAAAATTTTTGAAACAAGATAGCTGGATTTAAAGAATGAGAAACAGTAAATTTTCCTTCTTTCTTATATTTTATTGAATCCGTTTCAACTTCAAAGGATAAAACCAAAACCTACGACCAAATTAAAAGTGATATTAAATTTATAGAAAAAAATACCTAAAATAACTCGTGTATAAGAAAAAATAATATTAGTTTCAACTTTGTAAACCATATCATTTTCAAATTTAGCTACTTGTATCATCATAATTCATCTATGTGAATTAAATCATTATGAATGGTTTCCAATCTTAATTTATAATACTAGAGAAAAGGACTTGAATGCTAGTTTGCAATTCTAATGTCTTTGAAAAATAATTATATTTTAAATTTTAATATTTTTGAAGAAGACAGATTTAAGATTTGATTAATTATAATAAATGTCAATTATAAATTTTTAAACTGACCATTTTCATTTTTTGAAATTGATGACTCTACTTAAACTAAGGTACGTTTTTTTTATCAATATTAATTTTATTAGAATTATAAGAACTTAAATAAAAAATATTAAATACTTTTAATATACTGTTTCTTCAAAACTAAATCATTAGTGTAACGACATTTTATAGTCTAGTGAGAAAGTTTAACTTTAGAAGGAGAATGAATATTTGTTGTTTAAAGTTTGTATACAGTCTTAAATTAATTAATGTTTCATTTTTAAATATTTAATCTCTATAAATATACGGAATATCTTACATCTTTTTATATTTTTGAGGATGGTTTTAATTTTTTTTTCTTAGAGCATTTGGTTTAGAATGTGGGAAGGTATAGAATAATCTTATATTTGAATGAGTTTTTTTTTTTTTTTTTTTTTTTTTTTTTTTTTTTTTTTTTTTTTTTAAGTTTCATTTCCTGACTTGCTTTTATCTGTAAATTTTCGTAATTATATCTAAGTTTTTGTGATTATACGTAGATGAGAAAAACATCTTTCTTCATCAAAAACTTTGTAATAAGTAATAGATGAATATTTTTAAAAGTATTTTAATTACTAATTTCTTGATGGAGCGAATAATGATATCATGATGTTTAATTCATGAATACCTACTAATCATTATTACTTAACTTTTTTTAGATATTTTTTAAAAATATTCAGCAATAAAAATAAAGATATAATAAAAAAATATTAATTATGGAAGACTTATTTAGAATTTGATTTTAAATATTTATATTCTTTTATCTAGACTTGATAAATTAAAGTTATTTTTAAAAGGATTAATTTTTAAAAATGTATACTTTGGTATAAATTTATCTTTTAGAAATACTAAATTTATTTATATAAATATATTAATGTGCAATTTTATTTGAATTTTATTTTAAAATTAAACGTTTATATTAAAGAAATGTTTTTAAATAATTTAATTTAAAAATAAAAAATATATTGGTTAAAAAAGAATTTGCGAGTAATTCCTTACGCGTAATGAGATGGATAACGGAATGAATTTTTGTGATGAGATGAGTAGTGCATAGACATTACTGGTACCCGTTATCATTCCTATTCTGGTGTGAGATGTAAAGTGAACATAAAAGTTTAGAATATATATTTCTCATTAAATTTTATAAATGTGATTGAGATTTGATTATTTGATTTGTTGGTTAATTTATTCTAAACAATGAGAACTTTCCTAATGAGAAAGATTATTGGTTGATATTTGTTTGATGATGCTATTAGATTAAGTGATTGATGAATGTTTTGAGCTTATACATACACTTAAATTTGTTAAAAAGTATCAATTTAAATCGGGATTATATATATTTAATGATTTTGGTACTGGAGTTGTGATTGTTTATTTTTTTTATTAATTAAATAATTTAGAAATGATTGATTTTATAAACATTAAATGATTTTGACAAGCTAGCCAGGCATAATTAATTTGATTACAAAACTTATATTCAATGGTGTTCCACTCTATCTATTTCCTAAGGGATTTTAGTATGTTTTTTTGGACTCAATTATATATATATATAATCTAATCAATCCATTCGTGCCTAAATCCAATTCAATCCTTCCATTCTAATAAATGAATAAATAAATAAATAAATGCAAATGGACTGAATTGTTGGATTATAATAATAATAATAATTATTATTTATTACTATTAATATGTGGTTAATGATCATCCATTTTATTTTTCTTGATCCATTCTTGGATAATTAAATAATTGGAAATGGGATGAGTGGTTTTTTTTTTCCTGTTATATTATCAAACGTCCCATTGTTCTCCTGTTGCTACTTCTCCATCACTACGTGATTTATTGTCTATAACATGACAATATAATTATTGAAAACGATTTTTATAATTGTAATATTAAAAAATCCTCACAAGTGCAATAGCATTTTGTAGCCATGATAAAAGGAAGCATGAGATGGAAAGTTTACTTGAAACATCTTTCTTTTGGCATATCAGTTCCCTTTGAAACTTGAAAGTGATGTCTCAATAATTCGAGATTGAACTGCAAAATATGAGGCACTTAATGACTCAGCACCAACCATTCCTCAATTGATTAGAGGATCAATTCACGACTTTAATTAAATAGCTCATTAATGGGCTAATTTCTTTTCAATATATTTTCAACTGAGACAAGTTTAAGTTTTAGTGCAAATAATTGTATTGTTTCTATAAATAAACTTTAAAATAATATTTTACAGAGTTAAATGGTCATTGGTAGCCAATTTACACGAACCTTTGCTAAATGTTTTAAATCCCAAAACTGTAAATAAATTTCCCATGTTTTAAAATTGACCCGTTAATACCTATTAAAGAGGAAAATTTATGAATGTCCGTTAAAAGTAAAAGTATTTATTATTTATTGAGTGAAAAATGATTATGAAAGAATTGAATAAAAAATAATTTATAAGGAAAGAAAGAAATGTTTAATAATAGAAAGAGTTTGGAATAAGGGGTTTCTTGGTAGAGAAAACCAAACATGCACTCATAGAATAGAATAGAATCTGAAATGGTGTCCCTGTGAGTGTGTGTGCGTGTGTGTCACTGTCATTCTCTCGGGAGAACAAACCACAAACCCATTCCCTTTGGAGTTTTGCTTCCTTCCACCATTTTCCTTCGATGCTATGCTCCCTCTCTGCTCCCAAACGAAAAGTACAATTCTTCCTTTCCCTTTCGCCAGCCCCACTCCACACGTTCTCAATGCCAACCCACCCATTTTCCTTTGATCAAACCCCAAAATGTCTCCTTCTTTTGGTGGGGCAACCCTTCCTCTCCCTCTAGGGTTCTCCTTTTCCCACCCCCACCCCCTTTTTACTTTCTGTGGCCTCCTTCAAATCATTCCCATTTTTTGTTCACTTCTCCATAATTCTTGACGAACCCTTTCTTTTTTTGTCAGCCTCTCACCACAATCCCCTCAAAATCCCATTTTTCACCCCTCCTTGTCACTAGGGTTTGTTTTTGTTTCTTCATGTTTCTCCAAGTTTCAATCTTGGAGCTACATTGACCTTTGCTTTCTGTTTCTTATTCTCCTGGCCTTGTTTTAGCTTCTCATTCAAACATGGGTTGTGTCCATGGCAAGTGCTGTACCCGTTACCCTTCACCTTCAGTGGCTGGCTCCAGAGACTTCAGAGAACTTGGCCCTTACAGTACCCAGAGGAAACACGTTCTCACTCAGAGTTCACTTCAATTTGTTCCTGTTCCTTCCCATAACTTCACTTTAGAATACTCTGTGCTCACTCAGAGGGGTTACTATCCTGATTCACCTGATAAAGAAAACCAGGATAGTTTCTGTATTAGGACACAGTTCCAAGGTAACCCGAGTGTCCATTTCTTTGGTGTTTATGATGGGCATGGCGAATTTGGTGCCCAGTGTTCGAACTTTGTTAAGGATAGGTTGGTGGAAAATTTGTCAAGTGACTTTGCATTGTTGGAGGACCCTGTTAAGGCTTACACTTCTGCATTCTTGACCACGAATGAGGACTTGCATAAGAGTGAGATTGATGATTCTTTGAGTGGCACCACTGCAATTACGGTGCTGGTTATTGGGGATACCCTTTATGTTGCTAATGTTGGTGATTCGAGAGCGGTGCTGGCTGTTAAGGATGGGAACCGGGTTGTTGCCGAGGACTTGTCCACTGATCAGACACCGTTTAGGAGAGATGAGTATGAGAGAGTGAAGCTTTGTGGGGCAAGGGTTTTGAGTGTTGATCAGGTGGAAGGGCATAAGGATCCGGATATTCAGACTTGGGGTGATGAAGAGAGTCAGGGTGATGATCCTCCTAGGTTGTGGGTTCAGAATGGGATGGTTCCTGGAGCTGCATTTACAAGGAGTGTAGGGGATATGTTGGCTGAGACTATTGGTGTAATTGCTGTTCCTGAGGTGTCAACGGTTCAGCTTACACCTAACCATCTTTTCTTTGTTGTTGCAAGTGATGGTGTGTTTGAGTTCCTCTCCAGCCAAACTGTTGTTGATATGGTATGGCCTGCAACCTCTTGCTGATTTATAAACTTTAGTAATTATTTTGATAATATCTTCATTGGATGAATTTTACTTACTATATTTATCGTAAGACCTGTTTTAATGGTATATTAGTTAATGTAATCTCATAACTTTAGTGTTGTATTCATATTTAAGATGAATTTTAATTGAGGTTTCTTTTTAAGGCCTATTATTTTTCATCTGTATTAACTGACAGAATTATGTAACCTTGATCTGTAAATGGTTCACAGGACTAAATATTAATTGTTAATAATTCATATCTCAACCTGTGTAGGTTGTTTAGTGAGAAAAAAATAAATATCCCACAGCTTGCTTCTGATCATCTTTGATTATTTGCATTATTAGCATATACAAATATCCAATGTTTGTTGTCCTATTTAATACATTTCCACAAATTATTGTGAACTGTTTGTGTACAAATTACCTCCCACTAGTTAGCACGTCTAATTTTAGCACTAGGGTTGATAAGTAGAACTACTATTCAAAGTCTTATCTTGATGAATTATATGATTTCTTTTATCATGCAGGCAGCAAGCTATTCAGATCCCCGTGATGCATGTGCTGCCATTGCTGGAGAGTCATATAAACTATGGTTAGAACATGAGGGTCGAACCGATGATATAACAATTATTATTGTTCAGATCAAAGGCCTGCCTAATGTATGATTACTTGAGTAATTCTTTTGCCTTATCTTATCTATGTTTTCTTCATTTAGTATTCGGTATAAATTTTAGACTTACAATGTCCCTAAATAATCTCAACCCCCCACTGCCCGATGCCCCAAAATGTTTAGTGGTGATAAGAACTGACCTTTTCTGTGGAGAAGTTTCTCAGGCTATTCCTATTCTGGATTGAAGTTTTAAATGCCTGTAATACTATATTTAAATTTCGTTAGAGATTTATAAATGACCAATGATTAAGTTTAGTCAGCTTTCAGGTTTGGTTACTCTTGGCTACCGAATTGGGATCTATAGTTTACCAACCTCAAGAAACTTATACTTTTATTAACAAAACACACAGCAATATTTACCCTTTTGTCTCTCAAATGCTTTCCCTTAATTAGTGCTATGTTGTATGGAAGAGCTAAACTCCCTTTGTGATTAAAATCATTTGAATCTATCTCATCTTATAACTTTTTTATCTAATCTTTTGATTTTTTATGTAGTCAGGTACATCTGGACTTGGATCAGGCGAGGTCAATGTCAGTACTGTAACAAGGACCAAGAGCAAGAGGGTAAAGGGAGCGTCTGAATTATCTGCCACTACTGGGTTAGATGTTTATCGTTCGGTCAGGAATGGCTTCTCTGATTTACAGTCCTGTCCACAGCATGTGGTCTCAAATAGAAGCCCAGCCATAGTGGTCCCCTCTCCAGCATGTCAAGCATCTATTGAATTGGTACAGTTACAGTAGCATTGTTTCATATTGATCAGTGAAGTTTTCTAGCAACACACTCCTTGTTGGTTAAAATTTTTTGAAAACTAGAAACTTGTTTATTAGGTTCATTAAGTAGGGAGTAGTAAGACCTGCACAATTTTTATGATTTTTGATAAATTTCAACTTGAGAATGTGTTAAAATGAAGCAAGTTGATTAGGATTTTGTTATAGTTTTATTTCATTTCATTTCATTCCCCCCTTTTCTATTTACAGTGATAGGAGAGAGGTTTATGGAAGCTACAGGATGTATGCTGGTACTTTCTCCTTGATGGTACATTTCGCTGTCTACTCTTCAATCTTTTGCATTACAGCCATAGACTTTGCTCGTTTGCCACTACTATTCATTAAGCCAAAATGCTGACCCAATTTTGTCAGGCTGCTGATGGTTGCTGGTTTGAGGTGCATTATCTTGGCAGCTGAAGGATCCTTTTCAGAATGTAGAAAGCACAAATGATTAATGGTCATTTTTTTTTCTGTTCTCAATCTTCTACTAATTCAAGTTGCTTGTCATAACCATACAGAAGCACTTCAGGAGTAACACTAAAACTTGTCCTGCTGAGTGTCTAACTCTACACCTCCACTCCCCAAATATAAACTTTGGAATGAGGTCTATAAATAACTTAGGAGAAAGGAGTTTGGCTGGTGACTAATTGACTACTACTATTTGAATTACTCTGTAGTCAATGGTCAACTTGGAAGGCAAGCCATGTGCTATTTAAAATGTAAATCCATTATCCTCGTTCTCATGCTGGATCCATTGTATCTTTTAGAAACATCTGAATTCTTTTTATTGCTTTTCATGATTAATTTCATGTCTTTGCTGCAAATTAGTGACTGGTCTCCATGAATGGTTGGCACTATTAGAAATTAACTCATTTTAAGAACCCCAATTGTTGTAAATTACTGTTTCATTGTGTTGCGATTCCGTAAAATAAATTGTTTTAGAGAATTTGCACGACTTTTTAAATAATTGTATTAGAGTGTTGCTACCACTTAATAACTACAAATAATTGCAAATCGTATTCTCATTTAGCAAATAATGAAATAGCTTCAGAAGGTCAATAACAAAATGCTGACTTTATTATAGAAGTGGAAGCATCTTTTCAGCACAGCAAATCTATTTTATGATTGATTTTACAAAGTCTCAAACGGTACTGATTGTTGAGTGCCATGAAACTATTTTATCTTTGATCTTTGAGATCAGAATGTGTTGAAAGGTAATTTGTGCACATTAAACACAAGTTTAATTTAGTTATACCTGATTTTCTTAGGTTTGTTTCTTTGAAAGCATCATGGATAAAGTTATTTTAAGATTAATTTTAGAAGAATGAATTCTTGTCCTGATTTCTCATTTCCATTTACAGTAGCGTTGCATACCATTAAGATGAAAATTTTATATTATTTTTCTAGCATAAAATTAATCAAAAAACAGAATTTCGTGTCAATTTATTTCGTAATTTAAAAAATTAAAATTGTTTAAAAGACAGCATGAATGTGAATTAGGAACGATAAAATGAGTTCAAGCCAATGAGTTGGCTCCTTTAAGGTTGATATGGGATTTTTAACTTTCAAAACGGGGTTCAACTTAATCCAATTCTTTTATTTGTTTATTTATTTTGTGAATTGAGGGTGGGTTGAGTTTGGTTAACTCATTAGGTTAATTTTCTTTAGTTTTTAATTTGTATTTTATTTAGATATTTGTCATACAATTTATCAAGACTTATTGGTGGTTGTGTATTTATCGATTTTAATATTTTATTTTATTTATTTTGGCACCTAAAGTCATTAATGGATATAATAATAATGTGAATGGCATGGGGGAGAAGGCACATAACCCTGTTTAATGTTTACCTCCTTTATTGGGAAATTCTTATATTTCAAAAATGGTTTAAAGAATGATTAAATGCAATGCAATATGACAGTGATGATGAGTCCCTCTGGCATGGATGGACCATACTGCAACATTGATGAGCAATATCCTTAAACAGAGTACCATGTTATTTGGTGTATACCATTATGGAAGAACCTTAAAGACCCACACATGCTTTTTATTTAATATGCACTTTAAAAGAACCCTTCTCTCCAAAATACCCCTATATTCATTTCAAAACAATTGTAGTTTTATTTTAAATTAATAATTTTTTTCATTTTTTATTTATCTTAAATTTTTATTGAGAGAATGTTTGTATTTATTGAAAATAACTATTTTAGTAAACTTGTCTCAATAAGTGAAATTATGATTATAATCTATATAAAAGAAATTTTAAATTTTAATTATTGTTGTTATAAATTATTCTATAAATTCTTATACTTTTTCAACTACTAAGAATTGAATAAATGAATTTGAAAGAAAACAAAGAGATGATACTTTTATAGCGTCTCTTCTTTTTTTTAATACACGTATTAATATATCATCTCAATCATATATACCACATTGTTGAAAAAACTAATTTAAAACAATTAAAAAGACTTAAAAAAGACTATTATTGGAAAACATATGTAAATATAAATATAACATACTGTAATTTTAATATGGTGTCTGAAATTTTAATGTAAAGATCAGTTGGTTCTTGAAATAAATAACATAGTCTCTAAAATTATAAATCGCCAATGAAATTGGCATCTGAAATTAAAAAAAAATTACAAAATGATTGACCAAGTTAACAAATAACCCTTAAAATTAGTTTATCTAATATTTCTTATTGATATGATCTAAAATTGTTAAAAAGGTCTAATTTGCGGAATAAGTGTTTAAATGAAAGTAAATTATATACTCATATGTAATTGCCATGCCACGTAAATATTAGAGAAAATATCGTAAAAGTTATCTTTTAAGATCAAGTTCTGCGAAACATGCAAAAATAAGACTTTAGTTCGATTAATAACTTTAATATGGAATTTCAATGGGTAGATGACAAAAAAAAAAAAAAAAAATAAAGTAAAATTATTAGGGAAGGAAAAATTTACGGAGTTAGTTTCAAAGGAAAACTAATGTAAACGTAGAATATTGAATTAATATCATTTTTTATACCTAAGAAATCAATTTTATACAAATCCAATTTGAGACAGTTGTTTCACTTACGGTATCAGAAGAATCGAACACCTAAAATAGTGTGTATAGATGCTAATAAATAGATTCGTTTTTAGTTATGTGGAATACATAGTCTAATATATAAATACTAGTAATTAGAAGAAACATTTTATTAAATATTGGCTTGAACTTAATATATTTTCGGAGATATATGGGTAGGGAGGGGATGTATATTTCGAGTTTAGTTATAAAAAAAAAAAATCGCAAACGTAAAATACTTTTAGGAAAAAAATATTTTTTATACTCTCATTATGAATACTAATAATTGTCATGGTTAGATATAAATTTTGATAATTTAGATATAAATTTTGATTTTATCAAATGAAATCGAAAAAAATGAGAATTTACTTATTGTACAAAATTTCCTACAAATGAAGATTTAGTTTAGTTTGGATAGATACAAAAAATGGTGAAGAGTGTGCAGTGGGCATTAGTAGTATACAAAAAGCTTCTTATCTATGCTATCCTGCAGCAAGTTACATTGCTCCAATAGCTTGCTTAACTTGTCAGCTTCTCTATTTGGTTTGGCATCAAAAATTGTTGTAGCTGAATCCGTGGTAGGTGATTTATGGAGCTGAAGAGTGGTTTCAGCGTCGCTCTGGTTAACAGTGGCATGGAATACATCATTTGAAACCCTCCTTTGAAGACGTTGAAGTGGTTGATGCTTAACGGGAAGAGGAGAGTTGCAGCTAACACTGATTATTTCATCTAAAGAAGTGTCAGGATAATAAGATAGCCATGTTTGAGGGCTCACATTTGGAAGAGCAACATGATGATGTTCTGAGATGTAAGCCATGGAGATTTCCCTGCTAGATAATCCTATTAAACGCCAGTTGAAAATTCTACGAAAAATCATACCCCAATGAGGAACTATGTGGTAATTTGAGCCACGTAGCTCAAGCCTGGCGCAGCTTTGCATTGTGACACGAGCCTCTTTTGTTGCCAAAGAAATTCCCATAGTCTTACTAGTATGAGTCAAGTACTGGATCAAGCAATTCTCAAGCTGTTTTCTCTGGTTCTCAATCTCCTGTCCAACTTTAGAACCTTCGGCTAACCAGGATAAATCACCGGGAAAAGTAGGGAGCTTGCAGTTTTGCAAAGCACGAATAATTGGTTCAGTTTTCTCGTTTGAGCTCCATCCCAAAGCTGGCAAGCACATTTTCACTACTCTATCTTCATCACTAAAATTGTCAAGTAAACCAATTTCTGGACATGGCCAACCAGTGGGATTAGAACTGGCAGTAACAGTGATTTCCTTTATTGAGCGATCTAAGGCTTCGTTGAACAATGAGATGCAGTCATTAGGCCCCCCGAAGTTGGAGTTGATGACAATGCCCTGCAACGCTGGGAAGAAATTAAGATGGGCGTGAACAAGTTCTCGTATTTTCACACAGCCAATGTTGGGTTGTAAGGGTGATTCACTGGCCAGCCATTCCAGCCCTTCCCTTAATCTTGTATCACTGAAAAATCCACTCAAGTGTTCCATCCGCTGGTTTTCGTTGAGGAAAACAAGCAGAAAGCTACTAATCTTCAAGTTATCAATGTTTTGAAGGCCCAGTTCATTAATTATAGCAGAAGAGAACCTTTCATCGTATGATCCGCATAAGATCAGAAGAGGCAAGCAGGCCCCAGATGGAATTGACATCAGAAGAGTATGAAGATGAGACCTCTGAAGTTCCCATGAGATGCTGTCAGAGACAAGAAACATAACAGCACCTGCCCCAGATACTGCCTCATCTAGACTACCAAATGCTGTATCCCTAACTACAGAGAGGTAGCAGGAAGGATTGATGCCAGATTGACTATAAATCCATTTCCTCCATATTGCCAAGCCAGGAGATGAAAAAACCACATCTTCATCACTAGAAGGCATGATCTTTGAGGTCAACCAAGTGCCTGCTGCCCCCATTTCATGTCCACTATTCATCTGAGAGCATAGAATAATTTTCCAGCACAAGCATTTAGCATCTGGATTTCTTCTGCCTAGTGTACTGGCAACTATATCAGAAACATTAAGTCTTGACCATGATTTCTCCTGTTTTTCATATCTCTCCCTCATAGCTATATCAATGTCAAACTTATCAAAGTTGCCAGGTCGCTACATCAAAAAAGGGAACCACCAAAGTCAAAAATAAATAAACCATGTCAAAGATTCATGTTCACAAAAAAATCACAAAAATTCTGTCATACTTACATCTAAATAATGTTGAATCGGGGGACCCAATGGCATAGAGTCTAGTGCAGCATTTGATGCTAATTGCCTTTCTTCACGTAACATTCTTAATTTTGATGCTCGCCTCCTCCATAATCTGACAGGAAGACATCAGCAAAAAAACGTCAAAATAGTAATAAATAATACATACATGCAAACATTTCATGTGTAAGTAAAAATATAAATTCTGAAATGAAACAAGGCATAAAAACCTTAAGAACAACTTCAGCTTGGCCTCAGCAATTTCTTCATCTTGACAATTTTCACTAACTTCATTAATTTCTTCTTCATGCTCTTGGTGAATAATCAGAGACTCATCCTTGAATACACCCTGGGACACAGGAGGTGGCACTGAAAAACTATAACCTAATGAACTTTCTGGTGCTGCTTTTGGTATATTCTCCAATGGCCTTTGCTCAACACTAAACTGAAAGTTTCTCTTTGGAGAGCCTCTAGCAATCAAATCTGAATTGGTACCCTTGAAAACGTCAAATCCAGTAAGTTGTTGTTTAGGAATAATATTAGGAAAAGGAGGGCTCAGCAGTGATGGACGAGGACGAGAAATATCTTGATCTTTTTGACTGTCCTGCACATCCTTAAATGTCTTTCCTGATTTACTATCCTCAGGTGAGTAAATAGCCACCGCGTCTGGAATTTCCTCATCAGGCTTCTGGACAGAGCTATCATTTTCAACAGGTGAAACTACTTGTGGTTCATGCATCCTCATCTGAATCTCTTTCACAGTCTCAACACGTGGTGATTCTGCTTGAATTGAGAGTGAAATATCTTCAATTATCCTTCCAGACCTTTTCTTATGCACAAGTTTTGAACCCTTGGTGGGATAGTCAACATCAACATTGAGAAATGGACCTTCCTTCACCATGTAAGGTTCTTCAAATATTTTTATCAAGAACCCATGATACTCCAAGAGACCCTCTATGCCTTCATCCTAATTAATACAACAAAGATGAATCTATGAGAAAGTTGGAAATTCAGGAATGCAATTTCCTGTAGAGCACCCTCAGCACCCACACTGCCCAATGAAACAAGAAAAATTGAAAAATGAGACGCACATATCCAAATCTATCCAATAAATATACCTCCATAGCAAGCCAGTTAGCAACATGAGCAACAGGAATTCCTTGGTTATTCTGTAGACCAGAATGAAGAGAAGCAAGTGCCTGGGTACGCAACTGGTACAAGTAACACAAGACATAAAGGTTAGGAATTCTGATCAGAAGTTGCTTAGTCACATCATAACCAAAATCATTAATAAAGAGAATTCCACAAAATTATTTCCACTAATGTCTTGCAGACAGAAAGGGATCGCATAAAAAAAATTAAATTAATTTTACTTAGTTATCATTTCGATATGCATCATGTGACAGATGTTCTAATATCTATGACAAAAATGAGCAAGATATAGTAGAGTAATTTTTTCTACAATAAACTTCAGCAATTTCCTAAATTGCCTGCAATGATTGAGTAAATGCATGCCCAGTCTGTAAATGGCAGCCCCAAGCGTTACAAGGACAAGTCCAGTCATTATTGAGCACAAAACAGAAGACGCGAATATCACATACCTTTGCAAAGTGAGCATGCATTAGACATGCTTGAAGGTAAGTTGCTTTTCTTGCAAGCCGAAAGAAGGCAATAAAATTACCAGTTCGGCACGCTCTGCAAAAAACAAGGAATGGTCAGATCAAAAACATGATAACATATATATATATATATATATATATATATATATATATATTTCAATGGGAATTACAACCTTGCTACACTGCGAGCAAATAGAACTTCTGGAGTCTGCCTTATCTCTGGCGTCATCTTAGCAATTTCAAGGGAGAGTTCTGCCGGTTCAACCTAGCATGACAAGATTAGTTCCTTGGTTTTTTTCATAGCAATGAAATCATACAATCAAAGCACTACAAAGGCTACTTACTTTATAACCAGGGTGCTTATCCAATTTAAGAAGAGCATAATAGCCTCGAAACTCTTTTTCCGTCAGAATATTAATTCCTTTCTTTCTATGATCATCATACATCTGGAACAGTTCAACTGAAGTTTTGTTCATCTGCTCAATATTGAGATGAGCATCAAAGCCCTCTGAAAATCCTTCTCCTTTAGTGTACTCACATAATTCATGCATTGCAATGATATGTAATTTTATCTGGAACCACATAAATCCACGGCTTCATTAGCCTTCATAATCATCAGATACTGCTTTGTAACAGCATATGCATGTTCTAGATAAATCTAACCGATATTTCAAAAAAGATATTCTACCAATACACAACTATGAAATTGATAAACAAAATTTATATATTTGGTATCAATTGTCTGGATCCACATAATTTAGTGAACTGTGAGGAGAGAAACTTGACATTATCACTTAAATAATTTAAATGTATTATTACAAGAAAAACATGAATATTTGATTTAGCATGTGATCTTGATTAGCCTAACTAACTAAAAATCAAGGCATCTGACAAGCTATGCATGTTGCAGAGAGTCAGTGACTAATAACTTGTTGCAGTAATGTTACAACACCAGACATGACTAAACCAAAAGGAAATTTTCTGGAAAAAATAATACTAATAGAGGCTCAAGAATATATAAGGGCTGGTACAACAAATCAAGACTAATTCAGACAGGATAACTTAAGACTAACAAGAGACACTTGAGTTTTAGTCCAACCCATGCAACGACTTTAAGTGATAAGTTCATGCTGCTAAAATTTAATAATGCACAACAAATAGGTTATGTGTTTCCATATTTTAGGTTGATAATGGGAGATATGTATTTCCATTGGGAAGTAGTAAATTTGTAAATTCTTGCCCGAGGATTTTGAATCTAAGATCTTTATGGAGCACACTCATTCATAAAAGGGATGACTAGAAACCATGCTTAACAACATGTACGGGAAAAATAACCATGATGAGATGGCCACAAGGAAGTACCATCTGTTCCAGCATAGTAATAGCCCCTTGATTGAAAATGTGCTGCATTCTCAGGTCCATTCGAATTGCTCTCATCCTATCCCACAAGAAGTTATACACGCCAAGAAACCTCTCATCATAAGGCTGATCTAGCAATGTGAGCAGATAATCAATTGTATTCTGCAGGATGGGCATAGGCCGGATCAAACTGGCTTCCCTCTCAGCTGTCCTAGTATACTGTCATGAATCATAATTTAAGCAACTATTAATACTTGAAAGAGTATAGAGCAGTTTCATAGGAAAAAGAGTAGTATTTAGTAATATGAGACTCACCTTCTTAACTGCAAGAAGTCTGCTAGTTACATTTCTATCCCCATCCACACGTTCATATTGGTCAAGATCCCCTTTTCTTTCACGCTCTCCCCTTTCAGACCCTGAAACACAAATCAAAATTAGGGTTAAATTTTTCAGGCGGTGTAACACTTTTTTCACTTGTAAAAGAAATTCCAAAATGAAGTTAGCATTGGGGTTCTCTGAGAATACACATCCCCATACTAAAAACAAATAAGGAATCCCACATGTTTCTTGAGATCAGATCAAAATATAACAATTCTCACAGGTTCACTCTTGGATTTAAAATCTGAGAAAATATACCAGGACACATATCTGGGCATAAGCCAATAATTACATTGGATGTTTCCAAGACTTCATTATCAGAAACATGATCACTGCTAAAGTTGCCAGCTGAATCCACTAAATGCCCCCTCACATATTTCGGCACCAACCCAGACTGTTCATGTCTAATAGCAAAAGCCTTCTGGTCGGGAATATCAGCATTATTTTGTTCAGATCTGCTTAGCTCTACTTTGAACCGGGCTAAACGCTTGGCCTTGGCTAAAACTTCACTGCACATCACAAGAAAAAAAGGATCCTTTAAAAATAAATAATGTATGATAAAGTAAATTCATAATGGACAAAAAGTAGAGCCAAGCTAGTATCATACCGTTCAGAGTTGTCTTCAGAGGAAATTGAGTTTCCTTCAAGGGTTTCATTGGCTGCAAATGATGAAGCAGGTGATCTTGTTCTTTTAGAAGCAGTGGAGCTCATGGGCTTGCTTACAGTGGCTTCAGGAACATTAAAAGGAAAAGATTTCTGATGAATTTGAGAATGAGGGGCAGTCCTTGTTACATTTGATGTGCTTCCTAGTCCAGGAGGAGACAAAGAAGGCCTGAAAGAAGAACCATTAAAAAGGCTCAAATAATTAGAGATGTTACTTCACATTTTTCTGGGAAGTCATAGATTTAGGATAATTCTACACATGCACTACGAGCATAAAGAGTCAAAATTTACATCCAAATGATTGTCATGCAGAAAAGGCAACATAAGGAAACACCAAAAAGGACAAAGCAATCCATTCCATTTACTCATTCCAGTTATATAGAACCTTGAATTCAACAAACCGAGACTTATACGGTATTTTCATGGAAAAAAGGTTGTTCATGATAATGTTCAAAACAACAGGGCAACTGAGATAACTATTTAAAGGCCATCCCAAGACTGATGAATTGTCTTGACATATTTATGCTCTATACATACAATATTCCCACCCAAATGCCTGATACATAATAAATTTATAGAATCATGATAGTATTACACTTTACAGGTGATATTATCTTTACTTATTTATTGTGACAGGTTGACCAGAATTCCCCAAAGCTTCAATATCTGCATAAGATATAGGAGGAGATCTTCCTTCCGGATTTGGAAATCTTGAAGTTCTGGCTGTAACACCAGTTGTGGAATCACGAGAAGCAATAAATGTAGTGACTGGCGAAGGCCTTTGAGGGGTATGGGTATCCAAATCTTTGTAGAGTATTTTCTGTCCATCACTCCAACTGGAAGAATCTATGGATCTGAAAGAGAATATGAACTATGAAAATGCATCACGTAATGAACGTCTTAAATGTAAACTATAGCCACAAAAAGAATGTCTTGTCTAAAATAAAGCTCATTGAAGAAAATGCTAGTCGAAAAGTGCTCCAAGATTTGCCGTAACATATAGAACGGGAACTTCTTTAGTGTGTGAAAAGAAAAAAAAAATGCTTATCACCAAAAGTGTACATGGAATTGTTTGGATTTTATCCAAACCTAGTATTAGATATTACTCTAACCATATTATCCCTGACAATATTTTCAGGGTCTTATGCATTAACAGAAGAAAAATACAAGAACATTAACCAGGATTTGAACAAAACCACGCATGTATTAATAATAGCCAAGACTTATCTGACTAGGTAGTGCTATTTTAAACGAATGTTATAAACAGTAAGGGCTATTTTAATGGTTTACACAGATTCACTTCATCAAGTTACACTGATATTTCACTCTGGTGATTCACTGTCCAACATTCACTATCTCAAGAAGAGTAAATTAAGTGTTTTAGTTGTACAAAAGAAATTCGATTCACAGATTCACCGACACTCAACCACCACAGATTACATCTGAAGCATTTCTCCATTTTATCTATCCAGCATAAATCCTACCTATGTTTAGCGCTAGATCCCCATCAGTTGTAGATTACTAACCCCAGATACCTTAATCATGCAAGTCCGTGATCCCCAATTTTCACCTCCAAAACACTGATAACATATAAACCTTATTACTCCCTGTTAAGTAAAAGAACCAGTATGCAACAAGCAGCCAAAAACACTTGAACCCTTCCTAATTCAATCAACAAATTACAGATGCCAGGCACCTTCGCTCTTCTACGATAAAACAATTCAAATCAAAATATAATCATTTGCAGAAGATTATCATGTTCTAATATACAAGAACTCTGGTAGCAGTGGAAAGCACGCAAGGGAAAGGGTTAAATGCTAATTGATTCAAATTCCTCATCCCATTTCGACGTGAGTACAAAACCCACTAAAAAGATCAAGTTTTTAGGGGATAATTTCAAGATACCAATGAAATACAATAAAGGTTGTTGAAGAATTGACGTACCTGGGCGTAGATTGTGACGAAAAAGCAGGAACAGGTGAAGAAGAGGGAGGGGGAGGAGAAGGATTGGTGAAACCAAAAGAGGGTGGAGATTTGAGAGGTGCGGTGGGTCCTGAAGCCTTCCCGAATCCCGAATACGAAGACATTCTTCTTGTCGTTGTTCTATGAAACAACCCTTTTGTTTTGGCACAGAGCAGAAGCTTCTTCTTCTTCTTCTTCTTCTAATGACCCTTTCTCCTTCTTCGCTTGGAATCAGGATAAAGAAGAAACCCAACAACCAGGTATTGTTCTTCTTCCCTTCCCAGCGGGAGTGAGTGAAATTTGAAAACTTTGATGGGGTCTTGTGAAAAGACGAAGTGGGATTCCAACACAATCCTCAAGGTGATGAAGAGAGGGAGACCGAAGAAATGAAGCAAGACGATTCAACCAAATTAAAATTAAAATTCTTGAATTTTTAATTAAGTTTAATTTAGAGGAGTATTTATATTATTCACAGTGATTTGGAGCTAAAAGTATTATCCAGGTAATTTTGCAATAGCGTGATGAGGTGGGATGAGATAATAATATAAGATAATGAAAAAATTTAAGTTCTAAAATATATTTGACTAAAAAATAGATAAACAAAATTTATAGTAATCTTACCGCTAAACTCTTTCATTTTAAAGTATAAATTCTTCCCATGAGTTTTTTGAAAATAGCAATCATATATATTCTAGTTTTTCAAAGACATTTACCTAACACGTATTTATATTTTTAATAAAATAATACTTACCTCGTTTATTTTATTTCAAAAGTTAACGTGTTGGATAAAATTTAAATAAAAATTCATAAAAATTTAAAATATAAAATTAAATAATTGTAGAAAAATAAATGATTTAATAATTTTATCAAAAGACATAAGAGTTATATGACACACAATTGTAGATGGTCTTATAAAAATAAAAATAAAATATATATCATCGGGAAAATGCAGTTTTATTATAAAAATAATCAAATAGTTGTAAAATATATGATAAATTCATCTTATAATGATAATTTCCTCTAAACAAATAATAAAGATAAAATCTTATCAACTCATTTATAACTATTAATGAAGAGGATTCCATTTTATAATTGTTTTTAGTATGCATAATTTACTATCAATTTTACACTTATAAGTATAACTCATTTTTAGGTTTTGTGATTGTTTTTTAATTCGATAAATTGTCTCTAATAAAAATTATTTATAATGAAATCATAAAAATTATTTATTTTAATTTTTATAATATTTTTTATTGTAATAATTATGATAACATTTTTTATTTATTTTGGTAATACGTTTTGTTTCCTTTTTCAAAAATAATATACTCGTTTATGATGTTATCTATATAAAATTTATGCGATTTGAAATACTTATCAAACAATCTCTTTAAAAAAATTTAAAATCATTATATTTTTTTATATCAAATAATAATAGAAAATTATCACAATTAAAATTTGTTCAAAGAAAAATTGTGTCGTTAATTTTTTTTTATCAAAATTCCGTGTTTTTATGTATTTTGTCAGCAGTATTTTGTCAGCAGTAAAGTAATGGTTACCCGTGGGGTGACATGAGCATGCGAATTGAAGCTGAAGAGCGTGCCACTCCTATCACACCATCTGTCACTGTCCCAATTTTCCGTCCAAGTTCATTTTCCCGGAAAATTTTCATACTATATATATATTCCCCTCTTGTTGCTATTTTAAAGTATCTGGGCGTTGTAATTTGGGGATTTCACCAGTCTGAGCATCACAAAAATGGCAGCACCAACGCCGATTAATAAAACAGAAGAGGAATGGAAGGTGATTCTCTCCCCCGAGCAGTTTCGGATCCTTCGCCAGAAAGGAACTGAGTAAATTCCTAACTTTTCGTATTTTTTCTCTCTTTTTATTGTCCATATTGGGGGAGTGGGGATTTGAAAATTTTGGGTATGAATTTAAGTGCATCATTTTTCGAAAGGTAGAAATTGAAGGTCGTGTCCATGGAGAAGGAAGATCATTAAGTGTGACGTGTAAAGGTGAATAATTTTTTTAGCACTGCATGGCTGGGTGATGATCTTTTTGGGGTAAATGAATGAGATAGCTCTCATGTAGATTCGTTTCTGTTTCGTGCAGATTTTAGTTAGTTTGCAATCTCTTGTTGGTAGTGTTTTATTTGGAAAAAAAAAAAATGGTAAGCTTTTTGTACATTTAGTTCCCCTTTTTATGTTTTCGGCCCTAAGAAGAAAGGCTAGTTTTACTTTGTATACAATAGTTTTGTAACAGTTTATCACCCATGAATTTTTTTGTGTCAGACTCTGTCAAGGTTTATTTTCTGGTGTTAATAGCAGGGACGTATTATTTTTAATATACGTGTAGGAATTAAAACTTCAGTTATCTTGGATGTGATGCTTGTAGATGTGTAGATTGCATGCCGTTTAGGCCTGCATGATAATCCAATTTTGTATGATGAAACCCCCTTTAGCTATCAAATTAGTTTACACGAGTTGGATTGTAACTTTTCTGACACTGAGAACTTGTGCAGATTGAAGGGTACGGGAGAATATAACAAATTTTATGAAGAAGGAGTTTACAACTGTGCTGGCTGTGGAACTCCTCTTTACAAGTCTTCAACCAAGTTTGATTCTGGTTGTGGCTGGCCTGCTTTCTTTGAGGGTTTTCCTGGGGCCATCAACCGATCTGTGCGTGGTTTTTTTAAGAATTGTTATTCCAACTTTCATTTTTCTTTGTTACTAGTACTGCAGTAGCTTTTTTTTGTTTGGAAAGTGTAATTGTACTGAAGTTTTGGAAGTTGTGATTTTCAGCCTGACCCAGATGGGAGGAGGACAGAGATAACTTGTGCAGCCTGTGGTGGGCACTTGGGTCATGTTTTCAAAGGAGAGGGATTCAAAACCCCAACTGATGAACGCCATTGTGTGAATAGTATTTCTGTCAAATTTGTTCCTGGAAATGCTTCTGCTTGAATATGAAACCTTCTTCTATTGGAAGTATTTATTGAAACATTATCTTGGTTGTAGTCTTAATTTGGATTTCAAAAATAGCTAGCTTAGCCCAGTGGCTAAAAGCTTGAATAACTGAGCGTGGACTGTAGTTCTTGAACCAATAAAATCCTCTGTTTGTTTAGTCTTCTACATGGCTTTCTGTTTCATTTCATCCTGTAATGATTTGGTAGGTCTTAATGAATCATATATATCAACCTTAACCATTCACATTCTACACATATTTGAATATAAAATGCATTATATGGATTAATTAAAAACTCATCTCAATCACATTTAATGATTCTGCATTAATATTTGAAAGATCTAAAATTCGTTGATTCCAAAACGAGTTTTCCTTGATGGAAAAAATCAACCTGCGAAAATTTATTCTAAAATGAATATAGGCCTTGAGAAAAATATAACATACGACCTATCACTAGTTTTGATTTGCGCTTTGAACTTAACCACGTTTGAGGCCACGAAGTAAACATGATCTGAAATTTGTGCCAAAATGTTTGATGATTTTAGACTAGGATCCATTTTTTTCATTGATTTTATACTATATTTTTGTCAAGGAATATTCTCGTTACTTTGGTGGTAAGGAAAACTTCGTTTAAAAATGTATTAATGAAATTGATTTCACAACATTGCGTTCCCATGTTAATAGTTTTATGCATAATATAGTTTGTGATCGAAGTATATAAGCTATATTTAATATATCAAAATCATAGAATTTATAAACATGAATTTATGTACACCAAACACATTTTTAAATAAAATAAAGTGTATTAAAAAATAATTCGGCATATTTGTTGTTGTTGTGTTTAAGGGCCAGACAATCTTCAATCTCAATTCTTCAAAAGGAAAGGGGGCATAATATAGTTCCCATTCCCCAAATTCAATCTCAATCACCTTCAATTGAACTATGCTAAAAAATATTCATTTGGGGAAGGAGAAATGTCTGTGCATCATTGCTAAGAAGAATTAGGAAGCATAGAAGCTAAAAACAAATTCCATCTCGGCAAAATTCTACTTTCCTTGCATGTTTTTTCTGTTTTCAAAGCATGTACTTCTGTTAAGAGTTCAGCAATGGTTAATTCAAAACAATTACAAAACCTAAACTTTCTGAATAAAATAAATTGCAAATCAAGGGGAAAAGAAACAGTTGAACATTTTTGTGTTTTTCGAATTGTGGGGGCGCAGGAAGAAAAGTGCGGAGGTGCATGAAGAAGCACTCTCATCAAAATAACAAAAGTATGCTAATGGCCCAAATACTCGCCCATTATTAGGCCTTTCAAATTTTTTTACCAAAAATCCAATTTTTTATTCGTCATCAGTGAAGTAGTGGTTACCCGTGACACAAGCATGCATGAGAAGGAAGCTCAAAAGCGTGCAACGTGCCATGGTGCCACTCCTATCACCCCATCTGTCACCCTTCAGAAATTTTCAGTCCAAATTCATTTTCCCAATGTTTCTACCATAGGTTCCCCTGTTGTTTTTCTCAATTCAATTAAGGGCCTTTCTTCAGTCTTAGCATCACCCAAAAAATGGCAGCAAGAATCCCCATTAACAAAACAGAAGAGGAATGGAAGGTCATTCTCTCCCCTGAGCAGTTTCGGATCCTTCGCCAGAAAGGAACTGAGTAAATTCCTAAACTTTTCTTAAACTATCAAATTGGTTTACACTAGTTAGATTTTAACTCCTATTTTGCTGAGAACTTGTGCAGATTGAAGGGTACTGGGGAATATGACAGATTTTATGAAGAAGGAGTTTACAACTGTGCTGGCTGTGGAACTCCTCTTTACAAGTCTTCAACCAAGTTTGATTCTGGTTGTGGCTGGCCTTCTTTCTTCGAGGGTATTCCTGGGGCCATCAATCGATCTGTGAGTGGTTTTCGAAAATTTATTATTCAACATTAATGTTTCCTTGTTACTAGTACTGCAGTAACATTTTTGGTTGCAAATTGTACTTGGATTGAATTTATGAAAGTTGTGATTTTCAGCCTGACCCAGATGGGAGGAGAACAGAGATAACTTGTGCAGCCTGTGGTGGGCACTTGGGTCATGTCACCAAAGGAGAGGGATACAAAACCCCAACTGATGAACGCCATTGTGTGAACAGTGTTTCTGTCAAATTTGTTCCGGGAAATGCTACTACTGCTTCAATATGAAACCGTCTTCTATTGATGCATTGTCTTGTTTGTTGTCTTAATTTGGATTATAAAATAACCGAGCTTTTCCCAGTGGCTAAAAGCTTGAATGACTGAGCATGGAGTGTAGTTCTTGAACCAGTAATCCTGTTTCTTTAGTCTTCCACATCACTTTCTGTTTCATCCTGTACCCATTTGGTAGGTCTTCGCATGAGTCATATATATCAACCTCGTATTTGAGTGTAAAATGCATTATAGTGGTCAACTAAAATTTATTGATATTTAATTTTATTTCAATTTAAATAAAAACTATCAAAACGATTAAAATTGTTAAGGCCGATTTAAATTAATATTAAATAAAAACATTAATTATATATAAATACTATTATAATTATTTGCATCACAATATTTTAGTGTGTAAATTTTTTTTATCATGTTTCATTTTTATATTAATTTTATGATATTTTATTTTGTTTAAATTTAAAGAGAATATAAATTATTATTTTTTAAATCTTTTAAAATGAATAAGAACCATATCTATAATTAAAATAAATTATATACATTTCATTCTACTTTATTAATGAATGATGGAATCATGAAATATAATTAATTTAATTATAGAATGTAATTAATTTTTCTTATCACAAGAATTCAGTTAATTTTTTCAAATTTTAATTTCTATTCATAATTATCAATATTGACATTGTAAAATTAAATAATTTATTACACTAATTATAATCTCAAATTATCTTCCTGTCATAGACTTTTGTTTACATTGTTCTGAAATGGACTTGGATGGGTTCTAAAGAATTCCGGAATTTGGTATGCAAATTCTTTTATTACATATACTGGATGTAAAATTTAAAAGATTTTTTTTTTATTATCCATGTTAATCGTAAAATCTAAAATGTAAATCCCGATACCGTATTACCTTCTAAGTCTACAATCTGGTATGTATAGAAAAAATTTACATACGATGGGAGATGGGAGATGAAGGAAGACAGAGGGGTAAGGTTAAAATATTCTTTTTTCCTAAAGACAAATTCGTCATTTTGTAAGGTATGGAGGTGCGGGAAGAACATATTGAGCTGCAGAAAGAAGCACTCCCTTTTTTCAGTTCCGGTACCAAAGAAAGTCTAAGTGAAATTATATAATCAAAGCCTGTGAACACGAGATTATGGAGGTGCAGGAAGAAGACGTTTGTTAATGACCCAATTCGTTTTTTCTTTGAGTCAACACACTAGCCCATTCGGCCTTTTAATTTTTTATTTTTTTACCAAAAATGTATTTTCTTTTGTTATATTTTTCTTCAGCAGTCAAGTAATCGTTATCGTGCGGTGACACAAAACGGAAGCAGTTTCGATCCTTCACCAGAAAGGAACCGAGTAAGTTCCTAATATTTTCTTAATTTGTCTGTTTTTTTTTTTCGTCCATATTTTGGGGAGTGGGGATTTGAAAATTTCGGGTATGAATTGAAATGCATGGTTTCTGTTTTGTGAAGCTTTACTTAGTTTCATGCATTCTCTTGTTGGTAGTGTTTTAAGAGTTTTTTGGTTTTTGTGAAACTGTTGCAGTTAAAATGGAGCAGTTGCCGGTGAACCGGAGCGAAGCAAAAGGATTGGCGCCGCCGCCTCCGCCTCCGCCGCCGAGAGGCATTCACCAGAGCGATGTGGACGAGGATGACGAGAACGTAAATCAGCTCGATGAATGTTCTTCTCTCTATCGCTTGATGCAGGTTAACTTCATTGCCTTTGTTAATTACTTATTTTCCCTTCATAAAACCCTAAACCCTCGGATTTAAGATTCATTGATCTTGAGAGGATTTTATTTCCTTATTTTTCAGGATTGCGTTGTTCGATCAAACAGGAATTGGAAAGCATGCCAGCCAGGTATCCATCTTTCACAATTTCTCTGTTCCTTTCTGCATACGTGACATGATCTATCTCTAAAATTGCTGTCGAGTGTGTGTAAAAGAATGCATTGTTGGAATTCGTGGAAATTTCGATTTGTCGGCTGTTTTTACCCCCATTGATTTACAATTTATAATTATTTTATTAAGTTTAAATTGTATTTGAATTAACCATTGTTGAACACTTAACAGAGATACATGCTTTGAGGGAATGCAATGAAAAGAGAAAAAACATGCAAGCAAAGTAGAATTGTGCCGAGATGGAATTGTTTTTAGTTGCTTATGAGGTTACCTTCTGTGCTCCCTAGATCTTGTTAACAATGATGTGCATACACTTCCCCCCACCGGATGAATGTTTTTTAGCATAGTTCAATTGAAAGTGATTGAGATGAATATGGGGAAAGGGATGTTTTACATACAGAAATCTATAATAAGCAGGGTTTTCTGTTTGAAATGCCGAATACTTGTTTTGAGGTTAGAGAAATCACATCCCTAACTTGCTTTTATTTCTTCAATTCATTTGCATTTTGTACTTGCTGTTTGATGATAGTGTTAAATGAATGATAACTCGGCAAGCACTCTTCAATCTGACACCCTGATCTTGATCTAGTTTCATATGTTTTTTTGTGCATGAGACTAACGAAGTACTGCTACAGGTGAAATTATTGCTTTAAGTGAAAGGAGAGGGTGGTTATACTTAATAATAGCTGTAGAAGTAATTATGAGTTGATAGAATAGCCTTTTATCGTCATATTTTAAAGATTTTGAAGCAAAAACATCGGACCTTGTAATACGACAAATCTACCATATATCAAGAGAACTAGCGCACTAATAACACCAATACATTTTCGAATTTTCAAGGACACTATCAGAATTTTGTATTTATTGAATTTGGGAGAAGAAAGAATTACATACTATTACATAATGAGAAGAACGTTAATATACAGTAAGGGTGAGCTGGCCCTGCAGCCAAGCCAGATGAACTGCCTGACGAATTCCCGTGCTGTAACTGCATAGGGCCTAATAGTGAACATGAAGTAGCATGAGAGAGCTCTGTGTGATACACACTTACTGCCTATGTTAGTATGCATGGTGAGCATTATTGCGTGTCAGTTGTGTGTCTGAAGAAGCACTGACTGAACTATCTTATATAGAAACTACGAACACATTAGATAAATTATGAATTTTGGGGTACCCTTTTGTTGTTGCATAAAATTCTATTTTCTTCTTAGTTCCATACTACGTCAGCCTGGTCATGAATTCCTTATGCTCCAGCCCAAGGATAACATGTTATATTTAACATGTATGTATCTTTTAACTTGGACTGATACGGTGAATCTCAGTAATTACCGGTGATAGAGGACATGTAAAATCTTATACGACCATTCGAGGAACTTTGCAACTATAATAAATAGTGAAAATAATTTGTCTTTTTATTCGTGGAGGAATCATGTCTGTTTTTGATTGTGATGTAGAATTTGACTGCTTGTTGCGTTCAATTATATGATTTGTGTACTTGCTTAAACCAACTCTCAGCAGTTCCTCACTAGCTTATGTTTAAATGATTATAGGTTAGGGTTTACGAGGAAGCTACCCTAGTAGAATAATATTATTTAATTAATCATTTTCATTAATTCTCTCTGATCTATTCCTCTGTACGTGCTTTAGTATCATAGAATGTAATCGGAAGATTTTATTTTTTTTCTTTTAATTTCTGAATTATTTTCTGCAGAAAGTTGTTTTTGGATTAAATAATCATTAGTTTTATCCCACTATGTTTTAGCTTCTTTTCTGTATTTTTCCCACTATGTTTCATTTTTTTTTTGTTTTATGTTTTTACATCAGTGCCGTTATTGTTGTATACTGAATACAATTTGTATACACTAAATGAGAGAATTTTATTATATATTACTAATTACTAGTGAAAATATACGAGTGGTTATGTATTCGAATTTTTATTAAATTAAAAAAAACATAGTTTTTAGAAAATAAATAATCTTATAAATATAGCTCAAAAATTGTATGTGATTGATTTTTTTAAATGAAAAAAGTTAAGTAGTTGCTTTTTTAGTAGAAAAGCTCTCCAGTTACTTATTGAAAGATGTGTCTCTTTTATATAATGGATAAATAAAACATGAATTATTAAAAGATTTATCTCTTATATAATGGTTAAATTATTGATATAGATTATATATATATATATATATATATATATATATATATATATATACAAAAATTTTTTGAAATTAAAATTATTAAAATTTCATTTGAAACAATCTATACATCATTATGTAGTCTTTTTTAATTTTTCAAAATTGTTTGTTTAAAGAATCTTGATTATAAAACAAATTAATGATAATTCTGTCATAAAACATAATAAATATTGTATAAACAGCTTTGTTTTGATTTTTATTAAAAATAATTTTTTAAAGAATCTTGATTGCAAGACAAATTACTAATAATTTTCTCATAAAACATAAAATAAATTCAATTTATTAAGAGGACATAATTTTCTCTTGGAACACCAAAAATCTTGATATGAATGAAATGATAAAAAAAAATCTCAAAACATGAAAAACGTTTATTTCAGAATTTGTGGGTCTACCAAACCTACCTAAAGCATCTGTGTGGGCATTGATCTCTCTAACATTATGGGGACTAGTTGAGAAGGTTCTAGATGACATGTGATCCTATAGGACAACTTAGAGCGTGGTAAGGAATATGGCACCCTATTACTAAATCTGATTGTCTCATTGGTTAGTTTGGAAAGCACTAGATTGAGCAGGTCGCATCCCATGAAAAACTGCCTAATATTCAACCTTAGTAATGAAGCAGCTAACCAAAGCAAAGCACATGCAAAACAAACCACAAAGTGTTCATTCTCATTCACCAGGAGTTCCCCTGAAACAAAAGTTATAGAGGCATTTCTTGAAGAGACCCTATAACACCCTAAATATTATAATTAATACAAATAATAAATAGGTCAGTCTCCATTTATTTTAAAACTCGTCATTAATATAACATACACCATAAAGTATAATATTTGTTTACCTCACTTTTATGAATGAGTTTGGTTTGGATCCTGTTATATATATATTTTTTTTAAATAGTTACAATATGGTGCAAGAATTATTAACTATTGGGAGGTTATAGTTCATAGTGAGAAATACATGTTAAAATCTTAATTTAAGAATCATACATGTTAATTAAGAAACATGCATGAGTCTTTAAAAGAAAAATTGCAAAAATACTTTTACAACAGTAGAAGAATTATCATTTCTACATTTATTTATTATATTAAGTTGCTATCCACTATTACAAATTCCCATAAGATTTTATCACATTTTTTACATCTATTTATTTATTAGGACCTTTTTTTTTTCCTATTTTTTATTCACTACTCCACACTTTTAGCCCAGCAAAATATTCTCAAGAGGCTAATAATGGAAAATGTTTTGGTTTTGATCTTTATTGATGTTTTGCACAAATTATTTTTGCTTTTAGTTTCTTGTTATTTCATTTGTTAAACATGATAAACTTAGGAATAATGACATCATAAAAAATGTTACATAGATATATCATATCATTAAAGCTAAAACAAAAATATATCCATATTGTGTGAACTATTTTTTGTTCGTTTGTAAATATAATATATTATATATACAGAGTTAAAAAGCATAATGTGTTTGCATTATATAATTTATAACATATTTGAATTGTGTATAAGTATTATATTTAAGTATAAATATATATTTTACAGCAAGTATAATATAAGTTTAATGTATAAGTATCATATGAATTGTGTTAAATGTTTATATTTTATTTATTAATTTTTTAATATATTAGTATAATATATGTGAATTACATGGAATAATTAATGGTAACTAATTTTATAATGTTATTCAAGATTTAATTACATTTAATTAAAAATGTATATAGTTTAATGCTGACAAATTAATACAAAGTCATAATGATTTATATTTAAAATGGGGGAGAGTCTAACACTGAATTAATGTTGTATGTGCAACCTTACAAAAAAAAACTACTTTTATATCTAAAATATAATTAAAAGAATGGTTTTTAAATAAAAATAAATATTAATACAATAGTATATTATCCACATAAATAATAAACAAATGCAAATTAGTGAAATACTAAATGTATTTCTGCTTTGGAAAAAAAAATTATAGTTAATTATAATTTGAATTATAATTAGTACAGATTTATAAGTTTTTAACCTTTATAAGTTTAACATGTTTAATATACAAGTTTAAGACATTTGAATCACATAAAATAATTAATTATAGTTAATGTTATAACTTCCATTAAAATTTAATTCAATTTAAGGGTGTTTGTGATTTATTTCAGTTTTCTTTTTTATTAAATAGGTATCTTAATCCAACACAAAATGCAGTTCCTTTTGGTTTAGTACTTTAATCCAAATTAAATCAATGTTCTGCTGATTATATTAGTTTGTTACTGTGCAATGTTAAACATTGAAACAAAACTATTAAATATTATATGGTGTAGAATTGTCAACCAGAAAGACGTTATGTGAATTATTTTATACAATTATAAAGTTTTAGCCTCACTTCATATTTATAAATAAAATATAGAAAAAATTACAATTAAAGTTTATAACATAAAATTGTTTATTATGTTTTGATAAATATAAATATGTTATAGTTAAACTACAATTAAATTGTAAAACAAGCTTCTAAGATCATTATATAAATATATATATATATATATATATATATATATATATATATATATATATATATATATTAGTTGGTAATTAACTTTAAACCTATACCATTATATTTATATATAATAAATAGTTTGATTTGGTTTAATTAGAACTGTTCATAGTGGGTCAAAGCTGGGGACTTGTCCCATGTTCTCACTCTTTATAAATTCAAATGGAATTGAAAAGTAAAAATGTAAGCTAATTATAGTAAAATAAAACTGACCAATTTATGACCTAGTATCCTTAAAGTGAACTGTGGTGAGCCAAACTAATCAGTATAATCTATTAAAATTAATAAAAAAGTATAAATTTAGATAAAACAAATACACAATGCAAGAAAGTAGTTTTTCCATCATTTTGTGATAATATTGAAATAGTTAATTTGTTCCAAAATTATATGATTTGAATCATTTTAAAATTTCTTTAACTTCTCATTGTTACTATTTTTTGTTTTACTTAACATTTTCTTCTGTTAATTAACCCTGACTTTTTATCAAAAACAAAAAATAAAGTATATATTAAAAATAATGAAGTTGTTTAAAAATAAAACAAAGATTTATCTGATTAAGATTTTAATGTTATTTAAAAATGATAGACCAATAAGTCTAACATGATGATAATTTTCTTTACTGTTTCTTAGTATTTTTGTAATGTTGTTAGACAAAGACTTAATATATATATATATATATATATATATATATATATATATATATATATATATATATATATATATCTATAAAA
>Ga0209489_103196_pt1 | contig 32282 bp, 16 predicted proteins | sample SiratrowhiteBW_FD_187527 | JGI IMG/M metagenome (GOLD analysis project Ga0209489, IMG submission 187527) | Root nodule microbial communities of legume samples collected from California, USA - Siratro white BW (SPAdes) (version 2) | ecosystem: Host-associated > Plants > Roots > Nodule | place...
GTATTTCAAAAAAAAAAAAAAAACATAACAACAAAATATATATTCACATATTCATATTTTTTTTTAAGATAAGGTAAATTGTTCTCTAATTTTTTTCAAACATGGTTTCAAAACTTACACCTACACTTACTCATGTATAAATTTCTATCATAGTATATTACTAAGCAAATTGTATATAAATTATTGAAATAAATTTTCAAGCTAGCACAAATATATATAAAAGAAAATATTAAAATTGATAATTTCCAACTCATTTCTATCAAACACAAGTATTCAAAATTATAGATATTACATATGGATTTATACATAAAAGGATACTCAACAAATGAAATATCAACTAATGCTTTCAAAAGACTTGTATTAAGTATGTCATACAAAGACTAATATCTGATCTAATTCAAGACTTAGATTAACAAGCTAACTCAAGAGTAACGGGTCAACCCAAGTCGCACATCACATGTCACATTATACAAGAACTCTTCCTTCAACTTCTCACCACTTAATATTTCAGTTTATGTGACTTATGTTGTTAGTGAAGTAAGGTGATTTTGTTGTAGTATGTGTGTCTTTATATAATGAACAACTCAAACAATAGTTCATATATCATTCCAAATTTGTGACCTCAAATCGTACAATTTTAATCATTCTCAATAACCATTATCACACAACACAACTCATTTAAACAAAACCACAAACCAATTGAATATACAAATTATATCCATTTTTAAATTTATATTCAACATTCACATTCAATCCATTAAAGATACAAAAGAGAAAATAAAATTTAGCTTAAATGAAAATCTAGTTGAGAGTAAGGGTTGAGTTGTAACTTTATTTTTGTTGAGTGAAAATAGAGCTGAAAGCAAATGCTGACTTTCATCTCTATTTTCGTTTGACAGAAAATAGAGTTGAGAGTAGAATTTGGATCTCTATTCTATTTTCGTTTGAGTGAAAATATTAACTAATCAACTTCATGCAACATAACCAAATTTATTTTTAGAATTTTAACTACAACCAATCTACTAAATATAACTTTCAAACACATCTAAAATGATCAGTACAATTTATAATTTGACCAAACATTACTCATTTTAATTTAGTTTTAATTGTTCAAATTCAATATATATTTTCATTCATATCAAACTCATAAACTAATAACTAATATATAGATAAAACTAACTTTACTTGTCTAAATCATATTCAAAATTCAATTTAAAAAACTCTATAATTTAGCCACCATGTTTAACTCCTCAATAGAATTAAATAACAATCCTATTGTTTTCTCTAATAGAGTGTGATGAGAGTACGAAAGAGACGAGATTTGAAAGGATGTAAGAGAAGTTAAAGGGAGAGAAGGAGAAATATACGAAAGAGAGGGAAAAAAATGAAGATAAAGTTTTACTGTTAAAGATGATATATTTGTTAATTTTATTTGATGTCATTTTTTAATTAGATAATTTTACTCTTGAATAAATAAAAATTTATTTATTTATTTAATAATAATAATTGAATAACTTTCTTTTATTTTAAAATATTCTCCTTTTAGAATAACATCTACATAATTTTTTAATACTATTTGTACAAAATTATAAATATTAAATTTTATCACTTTTCTATTTTTAAATTATATATTCATAAAAATAATAAAATTATAAAAACTATATATTTTAATGTAATAAAAATATGAATACGCATGCACTTGTGTTAGTATATATAAATTAACCCAGGATTTATGAATGATTTATATATAAATTAATTTTAGTTGCAGAAAATCTGATTTCAATTTTTTTAAAATACTAAAGAAAAAACTGTTAAAAATGTTCTTAATCACTTATTAGGTTGCTGATAAGTATACATAGTAAGTGTACTTTTTCTCCATCATGTAGTTGCCCAATGCAAGCCTATTGGACAGTAAATTATATTTGTTGCCTAATAATCAAACTGGTTTCTTTGTTTTCATTACTTTGTTTAATGAGATGGCATATATATTCTATTGTTTTTGCAGACAATGATGTTGACAAGAGTTCTCCAATGTGCTTGATGTTTTCATAATTAAATCTGGTGAAGAGCATGTTATGTAACAGCGACATAGAACAGGGAAACCTTTTCGCCACATTTCATTTCTTCAAAGTGAAAGTGATTTTAGTGGAAACAAACACTGCAGAATCAAAAATTTCACTTTCTGTCATTATTGTGCGGGAGATTATATATCTGATAGAGATAAAGATTAACTCTTAATATACAAAATAAGGAAAATTTCATCTAGCAAATTTTTTAAGAATGATTTAAGATGAAGTTACTATCCACTATAATATTCAATCTCATATATAGGAAATGTTGACGTTAGTGTTATGGATATCTTACATCAATTATAAGCAATATCAGTTTAATTTTTTAATATATAACTGTGATAAAATTAACATATAAATACACTTTGATGGGTTGTGTTATATGTTAATTTACTCCTCATTTAATGATAGAAATGAGGAGTAAGATTAGGGTTCCAAAATCTGCAAAATCTAAAGGAGTCTCCCTCTGAAACATAGTAAAATTCACATGAGAAAGTTGGAACTTTTGGTCCCCCCAGGTGGCCCATCTCTTCTCTAATGGGTTTGGATGGAGAAATCTTGTTGAATCACCCGTAGAGAGTTAGCCAAGTTCAACAAACGGGACCCAGTGTCAACTTCTACGTCGTTTGCATTATGTGACTCTTTAACTACTGAAAATCTATATCCAACTGCAACGATCGTGACTCAAATTATCAGATTCTGTACTTTTTGATCCTGAGTTTATCAATAAGAAAAGGAGAGGTGTTTGATCACGACAAACGAGAGCATTAGTTAGTAGCTCCCATTTACCTTATGACAAAATAGCTTTAAACAAGAAGACAAAAGCATTAAGTCGAGGTAGTGGCCTAGTGAAGAGGATTTTTCCACTCTTATGCACTAACAATACTATTATGTTATGAATATAGGGTAGATAGAATTGATTATGGTGAGAAGAACTGAGAAGAGTTTTGGAGTTCCCTAACAAGGAAAAATACAACAACAACTGCCAGGCTTAGCGATTCCTTGGAGTAGCATTAAAGACTTAGTTCTGGATCTTCTTCACCCAAATAACAAGTCTTGTTTACCCTCTTTGAGAAGGTAAATAATGGAACAAAAAGAAAAACAGATTTTAAAGGGAGAAAAGGTGCATTGATGTCTAGAGAACTTCTTGCCAGAAAAAAATGAGTCTTTTTTTGAGACTCAACATGAGGTTCATCATTACCTTGTTGGTGTTCCTATCATTGCAAAGAGCCAACATTTTGACTGTGGATGCAGTAGGAAATGAAAATCAAATCAAGAAAACCTCAGGGGTGGATGAGAATGAAAACAAGGATTCTCCTAGACTTGAAAACTTCAGAACTTTGCACCCTGGTTCCTATCACTCACATAGGAGCATGCCACTTCACAAGATTCAACAAGAAGATAGAGGCAGCTCAAATAGAACAACACTAGTGGCTGTTGTAGTATCTGGTGTAGTTGCTACCTTAATCTGTGCACTCGGGTGTGTCTGTTTCTGCAAGAGATTTAGGAATCAGAAAAGGAAACCCAATAGGACAATGCCACTCTTTAGCAAAACCGGAAGAACAGGAGGTACGTACCATAATTCATCAAGCAATGTGAATTTAAACTCTGACCCTGATTTGCTTTACCTGGAACAACCTTGTGAGACACAAAGTAGCACTTTAAGTCACAGTTCCCTAAAACGTGAAATTTATGAGAAGAAAGTGTTGAATCGAGAAGAATATGACAATGCCAGCACTGGTAGTTCTTCCACCAAGGAAACTCTCTCTGTTCACGAGGATTTGGAATATGATGGTGGCAAAGCTTCCTGTGTCCTTGAAGAAAGTCGTTCATCATCAGATTACGAAAGTTTTCATTCATGTGTTGAAACAGAACCACTGTTTCTTTCTCCCAGAAATTTAATTTCAGCCACAGCTCAATTTCCTTGTTCTTCTCACAATTCAACTTCAAAGGTAGAAGCTAACCAATCACCATCCATTCCAAAGCATGAAGAGCAAAAGAGGAGTGAAACTTCTCAACCTAGCATTCCTCCCCCACCAAGTCCACCACCTTTTTTGAAAGAAAACATTAAAAGTGTGATCAAAACCCCACCTTCTCAACAATTGCCAAAACTCAAACCACTTCATTGGGACAAAGTAAGAGCCACGCCAGATCGAACCATGGTGTGGGATACGCTACGAACAAATTCGTTTGAGTAAGTTCTTTCTCCAAATTAGCATTTAATTTATTCTATCTGTTCTTAGTTTCACCGTTTGAGAAAATGATGAAATTTAATCAGGTTGGATGAGGTAATGATCGAGTCACTCTTTGGCTACAATTTACAAAATTCAGTAAAGAACAACGAAGCAAAGAGTAAAAATCCATCTCCTAACGAACATGTACTTGAGCCAAAACGGTTGCAGAACATAGCAATACTCTCAAAGGCTCTAAATATCACAGCAGCAGAAGTATGCGAGGCCCTGATACTAGGTAAAGGATCCTATTTTATGCATAAAAATTTATGCTTTGACTATTGAAGTTTCAACCAACCAACACAACATGCATGCACTTTTGCTTTTACACCATATGCTAAAGATAAAATTAATGATGCTAAGTGGAAACTCCTATGAAGTAATGAAGTAAATGCAGGGAAAGGCTTGTCTTTGCAACAACTAGAGGCACTGGTAAAAATGGTACCAACGAAGGAAGAAGAGGTTAAGCTCTTGAACTACAAAGGAAGTGTCAATGAACTCGGGTTCGCTGAAAATTTTGTGAGAGTAATGCTTAGCATACCATTTGCCTTTCAACGAGTGGAAGCCATGCTCTACAGAGAAACTTTTGAAGATGAAGTGACTCACCTCAGTAACTCTTTCACAATGCTAGAGGTAGCAGCAGAGTAATTAAGACCCTTTTAAAGTAGTTCATTGCAATCTTCTTGAGATTTGAAAAGAATCATGAAACTATAAAAGAGTGTGTTTAATGTGACACCAGGAAGCATGCAAGGAACTAAGGTCAAGCAAGTTCTTCTTGAAACTGCTGGAAGCTGTGCTGAAAACAGGAAACCGCATGAACGTGGGGACAACAAGGGGAGGTGCTAGAGCCTTCAAACTTGATGCCCTTCTGAAGCTTGCTGATGTTAAAGGAACAGATGGCAAAACCACCCTGCTCCATTTCTTTGTTCAGGAGATAGTTCGCTCAGAAGGAAGCAAAGCTTCAAAGAGCATGATGGGACAGAAGAGTGAAAGCAGAACTGAGGAAGAGAAGGAAGAAGATTACAGAAGGATGGGACTAAAACTTGTGTCTGGTCTCAGTGCTGAGTTATGCAATGTTAAAAAGACTGCCACAATTGACTTGAAAGTGCTTGCAAGTTCTGTGTCGAACCTATCAAATGGGTTGGCTAAAATACAGAAGCTGGTAAAAGGGTTGTTGTGTGAAGATGAAAAAAATAAGAGCTTTGTGATTTCTATGAAGTGGTTTGTTAATTATGCAGAAAGAAAGGTGGAAGAGTTGCATGGAGATGAAGAAAGAGTGATGGGTCGTGTAAAAGAAGTAACTGAGTATTTTCATGGGGATGTGTGTGAGGAACAGTCGAATCCACTTCAAATCTTTGTAATCGTGAGGGACTTTCTGGAGATGGTGAATAACGTTTGCAATGAACTTAGAAGGTCTATGAAATCCCCTCGTACTGTTACCCAACAGTAGATGACACGTGGAAGGACAGAATTATGAATATGACAAGGATATGATGGCATAAATTAGAGAGAAATTGTAAAAAAAGTGACACTTGTTAAGGAAGTGTCTATGACATCTTTTTCAAAAGATAATTTTTCTTGTTAAATAACTGATATGCCAAGTACGTGTTTTAAACGGATAGACTAGATTTGGATTGTAAAATAAATGGATATTTGTTTATGTTTGTATTTGGTTTGTAAAATTTTCCAGGATAAATGTACTGGTTTATGACTTTAAATCGTAGTCTAGAAGAGATGAAAATTTAATCAAGTCTTTAAAAGAATATTTGTGAATAAGCACATATCGATTGTAATCAATTTCTTAGCACATACATCAGCTTGAAACTGAACTAAAGATATGAATATAAAGTTAATGATTTTTAATATGTTTATATGAAATGGTGAAACAACAATTATTTAACGAGAAAGTTATATATCCAAATGGAGGATATAAAAGAATAAGTGTACTCAGCAATATAAGTATTGAATCGTGAATTTTGACTAACAATAGATAAACTTATTGTCTAATTTTATCTTATTATATGATTTTCGTATGGATTAAATTGTGATTTTTCATTTTCAAATTACTTGACGATTAAGCATCATTTTCTTTATAATTGAGTATCTTATTTATTAGATGGAAAAATATTACTATATTAATGTGACGTAACGGATTGAATGATTTTGTTTAATTTTTTATTATTATTGTATAAGATATTAATTAAGATTTGAATCATTATTGTCAAACTCACAAAGCCGCTAATATGTTGGTATTTTTCAGGTTTTCTTTTTTTGAGATTGGATTCAAAATATTTGATCTCGTTCCAAGCTGCGTTATCATTGTTCTGGACCGCTAGGTTCTCGTCTTTGACTTTGATGATATTGTCTTGGATCGGATATGGTCCGCCCAATGCAATGACACTTAATTATTTTATTCTCATTCTATATATTTTTTATGTGAAAAAATATATACTAAAAATCTTAAAAATCTTATAAATTTAAACCGTATAAATGAGATAAATCTCACTTTAAGAATGAATAAAAAAAAATTTACATTACTTCACATAGTATTATTTATCTTATTCAAAATTAATTAGAATTATCAACTATCTTTTATTTTCACTAAATTATAATATAAATAAGGATAAATTTCACTCTACTAATTTAGGAAAGTAGAGTTAAATTTAAATTTCACTATTTCAAGTTTAAGATGGGAATAAAATGAATGAAATTTATATATCTATATATTTCAAATATCAAAATGGTTTTGTAAGAATGTTGTTTGGTCAATTAGTTTCCTTCTATAATTGTTATTTAAAGTATTTAAATAAAAAATGTCTACATTGCTAGTTTGAAAAAACAAATAAAACTTAATTTGTTTTTATCCAAATAACATGATTTTTTATTACCATTTTTCACCAAAACAAGTTGTTAAAATAGAATTCATTAATCTAAAATATACCAAACTAAAGTCTACTAAAATCAATTAAATTTATTTTTCAGTTGATTAGTAGTTTTTCTTAAAACACTACAGTTCCAAGTTCGTAAATTAATCCACAAATTTGAATATTTACTCCACAAAGTTTAGGAATTTACAGGATCAGACATATAATTATCTACTATTGTTTTTTTTTTTTTTTTTTTTTTTTTTTTTAAATAGTGTCATCGCATGTGAGATCCGCAAATTCAACGGACGGATTAACACGGGGTAATTACCTTTTATATTCCCACGGTTTTTTCTTGATCTTCATGGGATGTTGAAAATATGTAAAATATTCATACTTCAATTATAGATTTTGAAAAATATATTTTTATATAATTTATTATAATGCATTTTTTTATCATATAATCTGAAAATATGTTATAAAATATTAACTTAAAAAAAACACCTAAAACATTAAAAATAAATAAACTTAAAATATGTTCTGGTTGGAGAGTTTCTTTTCTATTATATCTTATGTTCATGTTTTATAAATTTTTTATTGATTTCGAATTTCATTGCTTTACCCTTTTATGTTTTTCCCTATAATTTTTTTAATATTTGTTTTTAATTCTTGACTGGAGAAGATCTCACAATAGTTAAATATATGATATAATTACAATATAAGTGATTGTATATTCATTTTACTTAGTTCATGAGATTGACTTTAATTTAAATTTTACTATCTTAATGTGATAATGGAATTACTTTCAAATTGTTATCAAAAGTCTATCTTAAATGTTATTTATTAGACTTTCCATTTATTCTCACACTCATTATATTTGGTAAATAGGGACGTGTCAATTATAAATAAATATAATTTACATTATATAAATATGCTATAAGTAGATTTTTTAAGGATTAGTTAAATTTGAATTCACTTTCTAATCTAATATAACATATCTTACTCAAGATTAATTTGAGTGACTTATGATCTATTTTAACCAAATTATAATATAAGTGGTGTATCGTATTATTATTTTGTGATGTTAAATTAGGATTAAATTTTACTAACTCAATTCTAACATAGAAATAAAATTAGTGACATTTATATTTATGTATTTCAAATATTAAAATTTGTTTGTATAAAAATGTTATTTGGTAAATTAATTTCCTTCTATAATTATGCTTTTAAAATATTAAAAAAAAAATCTGCCTAGATTGATAGTTTGAAAAGACAAATAAAACTTGATTTGTTTTGATCGAAATAACATGATTTTTTTTATCACGAAATTATAACTTTTAAATATAAATTTATCACGCATAAGCTTTTTTTTAATGGTTTGTCTTCATATTTTGAATTGTATCTTAATTGAAATTGAATATTTATTAATGTAGTAAATTATACGCAAATATAATTTACAAATGTATGCTAATTAAATTTTGTAAAATGTTACATTTTAATATTAATATAGATTGAAGAGTAAGACAACCGCACTAAATATATGGATTAAACAAAGATATTGTCATAAGATATACAGATTCAACGATCTCTAAACTAAACTATGATTAGCGCTTCGATCCTTCCCAATCTAATCTCATAATCAGACACTAACAAGAAGACAACGCCGTTGGATCGGACTTGCGAAACCACATGGATTGCCAGCGTGTCAACATAATGAACCGTCGGATGAATCAACCCAATGATACATTCAAAGCAGGCTTAAAATCCTCAGGAGATCTTCGGGCACGGATCGCCAGCATGGCAAGATCTGAGCCGCGAGATGTTGACAAACGGGATCGGCAGCATTTATAGTTTGCATCAGTATATATACGGTGTTCCCTCGCGTTAGGCTCAGAGCCCAGAATTCTGAAAATTCGAAGAAATAGAAAAAGCCTTCTTTGTCGCAATCCCACAAAACGAACCGTTTCGCTGCTATCTCGGATCGCACATCAATGGAAGCCGCGCCCAAAGGTGCCGCTGGACGAAGAGGCGAAAGGAAGAAAGCCGTTTCCAAATCCATAAAAGCCGGTCTCCAATTCCCCGTCGGCCGTGTCGCTAGGTATTTAAAGAAAGGCCGTTACTCCCTCCGCCTAGGCACCGGCGCTCCAATCTACCTCGCCGCCGTCCTCGAGTACCTCGCCGCTGAGGTGCATACTCAACGATTCGTGTTCACCTCATGATTAAGTTAATTAATTAATTCTTATTCAAAAGATTTCGATGTGGATTTCACAATGCAGGTGTTGGAGTTGGCTGGGAACGCCGCACGTGACAACAAGAAGAACAGGATTATCCCTAGGCACGTGCTTCTCGCTGTGAGGAACGACGATGAGTTGGGGAAATTGCTTCAAGGTGTGACGATTGCTAGTGGTGGAGTGTTGCCTAACATTAACCCTGTTTTGCTGCCCAAGAAAGCTACCAGTGCTGCTGAAAAGGCCTCTACTCCTAAGTCTCCTAAGAATACATAGATGATGATGCCTTTTGTAAATCTTACCGTTAGATCATCTTTTTCTTAGGTTTTTGTTTTTGGAATATCATATATATATATATATATATATATATAGTTTTAGTTTAGGTGAAGTTTGATGTTGTGGCCTATATCATCTGGTCTTTTGCAGTTGTGGTCACCTTCATGGCTGAACATTTCCATTGTTAAATTACATCATACATGGAAGATGCTCTTTTATTGCCTTCAATTTTATTAACTTTTTAAACCTAATCTGTTTGTTATGTTTCAGTTGATTAAATTACGTTAAATATCATTTGGTTTGATTTCGATCATGCAAAAAATAATTAAGATTACTTAATTAGTAGAATTGAAGTATAATTCGCTTTAATTTTACTTGATGTTGGATTTGAACATTGTAGTTATTGTTCTCCTCTAGTTACAAAAGAGAAAATGTGAACGTGAGAGGTTTGTGTGACGTGGCTATTGTTGGGCCATGGTCGTTTGGGCCTTCTCGCAAACTGGGGGCCTGTATTTTATTGTTACCCTAGGTTTGTCTGACAGCTTCTTTCTTCACCTCCTTACCATTGTGAATTGACAAAATTGGTCTTAATAAAAATGTGAAATATCTTTAATACCCTTATTTTATCCTACAATCCCATTTCACCCTACACCTCCAGTCCACATCTGTGTGGTCCCTCCATTCCACATGTGCTGCCGTTGAGAGTAAGAACTGCACGAGAGCATCACCGTTCATCGTCCTCCACATTGGTCTACCGTCATTGTTGCCCGTGAAGATATGTATATGTGCTGTTAGTGGAAGGGGAAGAGGAAGGCGGATGCAGAGAAGGGGAATGCGGAGGCCCGATTTTGGAATCCAGTGATTTTCTGATTACAGATTCCGAAAGTCAAAATACAACTCATGCCACCCCTGCTCCAATCACGCACCTCCATTTTCATCCATTAAAAACCTCATCAATTTTATTAAGGGCAATAAAGTCTTTTTAACATGAGTATTTTAGGAATTGAATAATCTGTGAAGGTACAGGAAGAAGCCGTCGGTTTTTCTTTATTCTGGTTGTAAGAATTTTTTACATTGTTTTGTGTATCTGCTTCGCGAATGTTGTGGTAATAACGGCGTTTTCGCCTGTCATGAGTTGCTTTCTGGTATGAGTGTTACTTTGAGTTTAGTATTTATCTGATTGAATCGTGACGATTGAAATTGTAATTTCTGAATGGGGGATGAATTGTACTTGGCAGAGAAGGTTGGGGCTTTTCAGAACTGCAGCGTTCGCGGGTGCAACTCTGTTGTGCTGCCGTGACAATGATCGTTTCAGTGAGTTTCTAACTTTTTATTATTTATACGATCGTTCTAAATCATGGAGCAGTAGTGAAGAGGAGAAAGTTTTGTTACGTACTCCGTATTTGTTTCTTTGAACATAAAAAATTTTAATTCTACTAGGTTTTAGGAGTGGTAGATTCCTTTTTTACTCAGATTTGCTATTTATGTTTTTAATTTGAATTTATTTACAGTTTTCTAGTTCCTGCTATTTCCTAACTTTTGAGCATGTTACCTATTAATGGGTTAACTGCGCACAATGTAGTGGTAAATGGAAGTAGCTGAATAGAGAAATCGAATTGTGTTTGTTAATTTAAAGTATTAAATTCATCACAAAGGTATGTAATAGGACTTTATGCTTTGCCAACATAATCTTGGGGTAGTGCTTATAATTGTGACTGTGGACAACATTTCTCTTTAACCACAAACAAGTTTCCACGCTTTCTTTAGTGGGTAGTAAGTGAATTTAAAGAAAATGCCGTTTTATTATTTAAATGGAATTAACATTGATGTTCTACTAATGTGGCTTCAACATCAAATTTAGGGGCTTCGGTTGCAGTTCGAGTCCCTGAGCCATTACCGGATTCCTTATGGTTGACATGTCCAGTGCTGTTTGATTTGTATTCTCGACATTTACCTTTTTCCAATAAATCTGGTCCGTCCTTTTCTTTGTTTTTGAACTTGGTTTATGCACAATTTTTTTCTGAGAGGATGTCTGTATTACATATATAGCTGCAAACGTGTAGGAATTGAGGCGCTGTATTCATATAGAGTCAGTCCCGTTCCTTCGTCTGATGTATCTAAGGAATCTTCTGGGGCTGTTGATGATAAGTCCAAGCCAAGTGATTGTTTTGGTAGAGATACTATTGCAAATGCAGCTGCTAAAGTTGGGCCTGCTGTTGTTAATATTGCAATTCAACAAGGTATATGTTTTGGTATCTTTCAACCTTGAGCATTTGAATTATGTCCTTTTAGTTGACTCTGAGGGACATCCACCATACAGATTTCTTTGGTATTGCTAGCGGAAAGAGTATAGGTTCGGGAACAATCATCAACAAGGATGGAACAATCTTGACATCCGCTCATGTTGTGGTTGATTTTATGGGCACAAGAAGTTCCTCCAAAGGGAAGGTTTGTCTACATGCCTGGGCGTATCTCTTAAAATGTTGGTAGATTTGGTATTGCTGTCTATGATGCAAAATGTAATATCCTGTCTAAGTTGGATATTTTCAAACACATCTCAAGTGTATTTACAGGAAGCCAGTTTGAAGCTAGAATATGGGCATTTCTAAATTGTAGCTCACTTAGTTTTTTGATAGGCTACACAGCTGAATGGAAATATGATTCCATCATTTATTGCACTAAGTTGGTATTGCACATACACTTCAGGTAAATTACATTAAATACGTGATGAATTATTACTCAAGGATAATGAATTTAGGTTATAGGATTTAGTTGCGTGGCTTAATTATTGGTTCTTGATATTACATGAATGTGTAAATCTCTTATTAAAATAGTTCTCCCTTCAGATCATTTTAGGCTATTCAGATGCGCTGGCTTTTGTGTATATGCCATATTATTTTTCTATTCTCGTATGTGTTTTAGGCTCCAGGGAGACATCAGATATGTATCTAAATAATCATGACTCTGGAGTCTAGACACTCCTGTCTGGGTCTTACAAGTTTTAACTAATGGTGATCTTAATATATCAACTATACTACAGATTGAAGTCACATTGCAAGATGGAAGAGCTTTTGAGGGGAAAGTGGTGAATGCTGACCTGCATTCAGATATTGCTATTGTGAAGATAAATTCTGAAACTCCACTGCCGGAAGCTAAACTTGGTTCGTCAAGTAAGCTACGACCTGGAGATTGGGTAATAGCAATGGGCTGTCCACTTTCTCTTCAGAATACAGTCACTGCTGGAATTGTAAGGTGCGAAGAAAAAATTTACTCGATAACAGTTGTCTCCCTGTATTAAGCTATTGTAATTTTGTTTAAGGTTTGCCCATTTCACATTATAGATAGATTTTGGAAGCTAAAGCTATAGGTCTTTTTAGGGTGTTAACATGTTAATTGACTAAGCTTGTGGTTTTTTAATGTAAGAGGCTCCTGATTGTCTTCTCTGAACTAATGAAGTTAACTTTTTACGATATTTTGAGTAGTTGTGTTGACCGCAAAAGTAGTGATTTGGGATTTAGTGGCATGCCGAGAGAGTATTTACAAACCGATTGTGCGATTAATCTGGTATGTCTTCCTCTTTTTGTCTCCTTGATTTACCCACCTACCCAACCAGATTTGCTTGTGGTGTAATAACTGAATCTTAACATAATATCTGTTCAGTTCGGTTGTATGTTTTATCTGCTTATGTGGTATAGGGAAATTCTGGAGGGCCCCTTGTCAACATGGATGGAGAAATTATTGGGGTGAACATGATGAAAGTGGCTGCTGCTGATGGTCTGAGTTTTTCTGTACCAATTGATTCTGTGTGTAAAATTTTAGAGCATTTCAAGAGAAATGGGTATGTTTTTGGTTTTATCTGACTATTTTATTGCATACACATTGGCAAGTAGGAAGTTATTTTCTTGTAAAATGTTATGTTTTCATTTGTGTACGAGTGTCATTCGAAAAGGATGTTTTACTCTTCTGAGAATAAGTTAATGACTTGGAAAAATCTTTTACATTATTCACATTTTGGAAAGTGATATTCCACAAACAAATATGGATTTAAATATATTTTCTTCTCAGTCATAATTGTAGAGTTTAGTTGAGCTCTTGCATATTGTACACTAAATGAATAAGCATTGTCTAACGTTTGTTCAGGAGAGTAATACGGCCTTGGCTTGGGCTAAAGATGCTTGATCTCAATGAGATGATTATTGCGCAGCTTAAAAAGCAAGATGATTCATTCCCTAATGTTACTAAGGGTATTCTTGTACCAATGGTATGTTGCTAATTGATCCTTTTGGATATTCTACTTCTGTTGTCCTTCGGGTTCTTGTGTGTTTGGTTTTTTCAATGGAATGGAGGCTGTTAGGTTAGGGGTAATGCATTATCTTATCTTGAAACAAAGACACTCTTTTCTTCCTTCACGTGTATTCCATGTGAAGAGTACATTTAAATAGACGTTCTACAATGCAAATGAGGGCTCGTGCGTGGCCTTTTTAAGGAAAACATAAATAATTTGGCCACGGTTGGCTTCATCCTCAAGGGTTTGATGGATGGGTGTGCGGACCAGGTAGGCATTCAGGTTGAAGGCCCAACATGTTAAACATAAAGTTGGTTGGCATTTTTTAGGGGGATGCCAGCTTTAGTCAAAAACTATCATAGTGTTTTGTCATAGTTCACGCTGCCACAAGAATTTTACTTGTATCAGGCTGCATTTCTTAGCAATAGCTCTTGTATGTATTTTGGGGCTTCAAATTAGGGATGGGTGTTGAGAGAAAGGTTGGATGGAATTTGTGTATTAATCAAAGATAATTAAATAGTACATTGTCAATCTCGAAAACTAAGACACTAAAATCACGGGGCCATCAGGGTCTTAATGTTTTAATGCAGAAGTAAATGATGGAGAGACTACAAAATCATATTTGCATTTTCTGATGAGGCAATAATATGACAAATCTGTAGTTTTGTCCATATGAATACAAAATCATACTTGCGCTTTCTGACGAGGCAATAATATGACAAATCTGTAGTTTTGTCCATATTAATTGCTTTTCGTTTAATTTTGTTTATCTGTTGTAGTTTACTTGTTATGTAATCGATTATTTTCTGGGATAATATGCTTTGCCCTCATCAATGCTAGACAAGCATTAGAATACTTGAAATCACCTATTTGTCTGATGAGAACTTTAATATTTTTGGCTAGGTAACTCCTAGGTCCCCTGGAGATCGTGCTGGGTTTTGTCCTGGTGATGTTGTCATTGAATTTGATGGGAAGCCTGTCGAAAGTTTAAAGGAGGTAATGACCTATTTTAATTCTTATTCTGATACTGTTATTGTGGTAAGCAGATTTGGTGACCAAAACTGAACTATGGTTTTTGTCTCTAGGGAGTCCTGTATTGAAAGTGTTGGTTGAGTTTATTAAGCTTGGCTGTTTAGTTTAAATGAATAAATTGTTATCAACTTAAGAAGAGATAAATATATGTTACAGTGCGTAATGTATTGTGCGGGTATCTAGTGTTCCTGGTGGGGGAGCTCGTGCTTTAAAAAACATATACATTGGTTGCACTTGGATTTTATATGACGGTTGAATTTATTGTTGATTATGACAGGTCATAGAAATAATGGGAGACAAAGTTGGGGTACCGATAAAGGTAGTAGTGAAAAGAAGGGGTGATAAATTGGTCACTTTAACTGTGATTCCTGAGGAAGCCAATCTCGATATTTAGAAGCATGTTGCTACGTAGTGTTTCCACCCTTCTGGGCCTGACAATTCCCACCCCACCCCACCCTTTTTTTTTTTAATTTGGTGACGTGTTTGTGTCTGGCCTACTTGTCAGCACAATTTTGATTACCTCCAATGGAGGCGACGATATTGAATTCTAGGCATTTTTGTAGTTTGTTTGATTAAAAGGTCCTTGTCTCCATTATTTTCTTTTACTAGTTCGTTATCTAATTGAATGTTTAGTTTGCCATTTCAATTTTTTTAATTTCGAGCATTGTTTTTTTCAGTTTTTGTCTTGTCAATAATTTGATAATCTCGAATTAAATGTTATCTCTAATGCTGTTTGCAAGTGATATCACATTACAATTTTGCACGTCACCAGTTTTAATTTTATTTGCCAATGAAGTGATGTTTATAATTCGTTAAAGTTAGAAACACTATTCGCCCCCTTTGACATGCGTGAATGAGAAACAGCAGTTTGCCAATTGGGGCATAAGCACCATTAATTAATTATAGTTTTTTATTTTAAGTGCATTTTTTTTCTTTTTAAAACCATGATTATAATAGCATTAGCAATACATGTTAGAAACTTTCAGGATAGAAAATTAATTATTAATGTAAAATTGTCTAAACTTAAATTATACAATTTATGAAATGAGAATTTATCTTATGTTTTAAATCTAAATTTTATGATTTTTATTAAGAAAAATCGATTTAACCGTATAATATCTTTTTGGATGGGAAGAAAGTATTGCATCAATGTCCATCTTAAAAAAATCCGTAATGTTTTTTTTTTTTTTTTTCTAAAGAATCATTCATTTTTTTTTAGCGTCAAAGCTCTTGATAGAAAATTGTTGAAGCTTAACATGTACAAGTTCCCACGGCATGCTTCATATTCGAATCTGAATCGCCGAAAGAACAGCTGAACAGCTCCAGGGATCTTTCTTTCAATGCCATAAAAAGGGTTCAAAGCAAGGACCTGCAAATCACCCAAAAGTTGCGGCAAAGTCAAGTTAGAATTTCCTATGGTATCCATGGGCATCGAATTGCAGGCATTAACATCCACCTCCACTTGTTCTGCAGGAAAATCCTCTTTAAAGGACAAACCAATTGAGACAGCTTTTCCTGTTGATTTTACAGAAACTGATTTCCCAAACCTACAATGTCTATCTGGAATAAATAACTATTTGCTGCATTAGATTTGTCCTCCGTTTATGGTAATTGGACAGAACTCTTTGGATCATATCTTCGCTTAAGAAGGTATCTATCTTTATTCAAAGCCTCCTTATCTTTAACAGATTTGCTGTTCCCACCACCCAAAGCCTCTGCAATCACCAGTGGACCACTCAAAGGAGCTGAAAAAGAAATTGAAAACGAGAGACAAAAAGTAGCATTACTATCTCAAGTGGCTTTGAATAGCTTGAGACACAACAGCAAACAACATATTCAATCCACATAAACTAGAGTCCTTATGCAAGTGAGGGGATGAAATACAAGAGATGACACTGAAATTAAACTAATGGTCAGATTAAAAGGCTAATAATAAAATCAGACAACCAGTTTATACTAATGTTATCATAGAAAGCTTCACCGTTCATGAAACTTTTTGCAATGGTAAACAGAACTTAAATCACATTAACAGGTCTCCGTGAACACAAAAAGTTTGTATTAAATTAATTAAGAATAATTACAGTAATAACAACTAAGGCTAACCCCACTAATGTGGGTTGATTACAAGGATCAAGTTATGCCCCCATAATGAAAATCTCAATAAAACCATTTGGGGAGCTAGTTAGGGGGTTCTTCTGAGTTTCCCAATAAACTTAGATTAGCAATTTTGGATTCTCGTGTTTGCTAAAAGTTAAAATAATAACAAAACATTTCTAGGAATTCTTTTTAATGTTTCCCGACAAAGCATTCAAGGGGATGGGATGTAAATCCAAGATTACCACGAAGGTGGAGAAGTTTGAGATTCCTGAAACTTTATCTGAATTCATAGGGAACTTATAAGCATACCAAATCCATTTACAACATTCCGAAAAAACATGATTTGCAGGAAAAATAATTCTCAAGAATAGAACAATAGTATTTATATACCAAATGCTACAGTAGATTTAAGGTCTAGGTTTCTCCATAAATTTATTATGGTCTTGCTGCCATTTTTAATTAATTATCTTCCATTCCACTAGAGCCTGTAGTAGTGTACTCGGTCACCAAATCCACCTTATCCTTAAGCAAGTTTCTGTGGTCATCTTCTTAATAGGAGCTACTCTAACTTCTCCCAAATATATTGTTATTAAACTTGTCTTCGTCATGCATGCCCACTCATTCACCTGGGTTTTCATCATAACCTAAACTTGTCGTGTTTCCATTTCTAATGACGATATATCCATCAAGAACATTAACCAGTCATGTTTCTAGATTGAAAGCTATGTAAACTTTTCAGAGACACAAACATCACAACGATTCAAACCGCGTTTAGAATGTTAACAACAACCGTAGGAAACTTAACGCAAACCAAAAGACAATTTATGCAGTAAAGAATATCAGAGACTCATATCTTTCCTTCTGAGTCAAGTACTTAAATATCTTTCAATTTTATTAATTTTTTTTAACCTAATCTGTTTGTTACATTACAGTTGATTAAAGTACCGTTAAATATCATTTGGTTTGATTTCGATCATTAAAAATTAATTAAGATTACCTAATTATTAGAATCGAGCATAATTCGCGTTACTCTCGTTTGATTTTCGATTTGAACATTGTAGTCAATGTTCTCCGTTATTTAAGCGCTATTTAGAAGTTACTAAAGAGAAGACGTGGGAGTAGGTTTATGCGACGTGGCTATTGTTTGGCCATGGTCGTTTGGGCCCTCTCGAGAATTGGGGCTGTAATTTATTGTTACCCTAGGTTTGTCTTCATCTGCTTCGCGAATTTTTTACATTTTTTACGTTGTTGCTTGGTCATGAGTTGCTTTTTGGTACGAGTGTTAATTTGAGTTTATTATTTATCTGGTTGAATCTTGAAACTGTAATTTCTCAATGGGTGATGAATTATGTGGCAGAGAAGGTTGGGGCTTTTCAGAACTGCAGGGTTCGCGGGTGCAACTCTGTTGTGCTGCCGTGACAATGATCGTCTTAGTGAGTTTCTAGCATTTTATTATTTATACTATGGTTCTAAATTATTGAGCAGTGAAGAGGAAAAAGTTTTGTTACGTTGAAGATAAAAAATTTAATTCTACTAGGTTTTAGAGTGGTAGATTCCATTTTAGTCAGATTTGATATTTATGTTTTTAACCGAAGCTATATGATTCTTTGTACCTTAATTTCACTTTATTTACTGTTTTCCAGTTCCTGCCATTTCCTAACTTTTGAGCATCTTACCTATCAATGGGTTAACTGCGCAGAATGCAGTGGTAGATAGCAGTAGCTAGCAGAATAGAGAAATCGTATTATGTTAGTTAATCTTTAAAGTATTAAATTCATTACAACGGTATGTAATAGGACTTTATGCTTCGCCAACATAATCTTGGGGTTTATGACTGTCGGCAACATTTCTGTTTAACCATAAACAAGTTTCCACGCTTTCTTTAGTGGGTAGTAAGTGAATTTAAAGAAAATGCCGTTTTATTATTTAAATGGAAGTAACATTGATGTTCTACTAATGTGGCTTCAACATAAATTTAGGAGCTTCGGTTGCTGTTCGAGTCCCTGAGCCATTAAAGGATTCCCTATGGTTGACAATTTAGGCCATGATAGTTGTCTCCCTATATTAAGCTATTGTAATTTTGTTTAAGGTTTGCCCATTTCACTTGATAGATAGATTTTGGAAGCTAAAGCTATATGTCTTTTTAGGGTGCTAACATGATAATTGACTAAGCTTGTGGTTTTTTTAAATGTAAGAGGCTCTTGTTTGTCTTCTGAACTAATGAAATTAATGTTTTACGATATTTTGCGTAGTTATGTTGACCACAAAAGTAGTAATTTGGGATTCAGTAACATGCCGAGAGAGTATTTACAAACCGATTGTGTGACTAATAAGGTATGTCTTCCTCTTTTTCTCTCCTTGATTTACCCGCGTACCCAACCAGATTTGCACGTGGTGATAACTGAATCTTAACATGAATATCTGTTCGTCTGGTTGTATGTTTTATCTGCTTCTGTGGTGTAGGGAAATTCCGGAGGGCCTCTTTTTAACATGGATGGAGAAATTATTGGGGTGCACCTAATGGGAGTGGCTGGTTCTCATGGTCTGAGTTTTTCTGTACCAATTGATTCTGTGTGTAAAATTTTAGAGCATTTCAAGAGAACTGGGTATGTTTTTGGTTTTATCTGACTATTTTATAGCATACACATTGGCAAGTAGGAAGTTATTTTCTTGGAAAATGTTAGGTTTTCATTTGTGTTATGAGTGTCATTCGAAAAGGATGTTTTACTCTTCTGAGAAGTCGTTAATTTACTTGGAATTTTTTTTTTTTACATTTTTCACATTTGAAAATTGATATTCCACAAACAAATATAGATTTAAATATATTTTCTTCTCAATCATAACTGTGTAGTTTACTTGAGCTCTTGCATATTGTACACTAAATGAATAAGCATTGTATAAGGTTTGTTCAGGAGAGTAACACGGCCTTGGCTTGGGCTAAGGATGGTTGATCACGATGAGAAGTTTATTGCGCAGCTTAAAGAGAAAGACGGTTCGTTCCCTAATGTTACTAAGGGTATTCTTCTACCAATGGTATGTTGCTAATTGATCCTTTTGGATATCTTACTTTTGTGGTCCTTCGGCTTTTTTTGTGTTTAGTTTTTCAATGGAATGGAAGCTGTTAGGTTAGGGGTAATGCAATATCTTATCTTGAAACAAAGACACTCTTTTCTACCTTCACGTGTATTCCATGTGAATAGAACATTTAAAGAGACTTTCTACAATGCAAATGGGCTAGTGTGTGGCCTTTTTAGGGAAAACATAAATAAGTTAGCCACGGTTGACTTCATCTCCAAGGGTTTGATGGATGGGTGTGCGGACCTGGTAGGCATTCGGGCTGAAGGCCCAACATGTTAAACATAAAGTTGGTTGGCATTTGTTTAGGGGGATGTCAGCTTTACTAAGAACTATCATAGTGTTTTGTCATAGTTCACGATGCCACAAGATTATTACTTGTATCAGACTGCATTTCTGAGCTATATACTTTTTGTATGTATTTTGGGACTTGAAATTAGGGGTGGGTTTTGAGAGAAAGGTTGGGTGGAATTTGTGTATTATTCAAAGATAATTAAATAGTACATTGTCAAACTAGAAAACTGAGACATAAAACCACGGGGCCATCAGAGTCTTGCAATTTTAATGCAGAAGTAAATGATGGAGAGACTACAAAATCATACTTGCACTTTCTGATGAGGCAATAATATGACAAATTTGTTTCATATGAATTGATTTTCTTTTAATTTTGCTTATCTGTTGTAGTTTTACTTGTTATGTAATCGATTATTTTCTGGGATAATATGGTTTGCACTCATCAATGCTAGACAAACATTAGAATACTTGAAATCACCTATTTGTCTAAGGGGAACTTGAATGTTTTTGGCTAGGTAATTCATGGGTCCCCTGGAGAGCGTGTTGGGTTTTGTCCTGGTGATGTTGTCATTGAATTTGATGGGAAGCCCGTCGAAAAATTAAAGGAGGTAATGACCTATTTTAATTCTTATTCTGATATTGTTATTGAGGTAAGAAGATTTGGTGACCAAAACAGAACTATGGTTTTTGTCTCTAGGGAGTCCTGTATTGAAAGTGTTGGTTGAGTTTATTAAGCTTGGCTGTTTAGTTTAAATGAATAAGTTGTTATCAACGTAAAAAGAGATAAATATATGTTACCATGTGTAATGTATTGTGGACGGGTAAATAGTGCTACTGGTGGGGGGATTGGAGTTTTAAAAAACATATACATTGGTTGCACTTGGATTTTATATAACGGTTGGATTTATTGTTGATTATGACAGGTCATAGAAATAATGGGGGACAAAGTTGGGGTACCGATAAAGGTAGTAGTGAAAAGAAGGGGTGATAAATTGGTCACTTTAACTGTGATCCTGAGGAAGCCAATCGATATTTAGAAGCATGTTGCTATTTAGTGTTTCCACCCTTTTGGGTGTGAATTCCCCACCCCACCCCACCCTACCGTTGTTGTTGGTTTTTTTTTTTTTTTTTTTATTTGGTGATGCGTTTATGTCTGGCTTGCTTCTCAGCACAATTTTGATTACAACCAATGCAGGCGACGATGTTGTATTCTAGGACAATTTTGTGGTTTGTTTTACTAAAAGTTCCTTTTCTCCAATATTTTCTTTTACTAGTACTTCAGGTTATGTTTAATTGAATGTTTAGTTTTCATAAAGAGTGTCCATTTGCAATTTTAATTTTTTTAATTTCGAGCATTTCCTTTTTCAGTTTTTATCTTGTAAATAATTTGATAATCTCGAATCAAATGTTGACATTGCAATTTTGCACCTGACTAGTTTTAATTTTATTTGACAATGAAGTGATGTTTAAAATTCGATAAAGAATTAGAAACACCCTTCGCCCCTTTAAGAGGCGTGAGTGAGAAACAGTTTGCCAATTGGCGCTTAAGCGCCATTATTAATTATAATTTTTTTTATTTGAAACGCATTTTTTTCCCTCTTTCTAAAACCATGATTATAATAGCATTAGTACATGTTAGAAACTTTCAGGACAAAAAATTAATTATTAATGTAAAGTCGTCTAAACTTAAATTCTGCAATTTATGAAATGAGAATTTATCTTATGTTTTAAAACTAGATTTTATGATTTTTTATTTACTCTGTAAAAGTAAAAAAAATCAATTTAACTGTATAATATCAATATCTCTTTCGATGGTGGAAGCTCTTAGTAAAAATTCGTTGAAGCTTAACATGTACAAGTTCGCAGTGCATGCTTCATGTTCGAACATATCTAATAATATATGCCAAGAAAGATTCTAACTCATAACAATATAATTTTCCAACTTAAAACATAACATTCTAATTTTTAAAAATAAGTCACATGATACAATTTACACAAGTACAAGCGAACATCCATCCACCAATCAACAGAGTACACCCCCAACCCCTCAGAGTGACATTGGAAAAATTAAGAGCTCCTAATACAGAAGTTATGTGCATTTACATTTTTTGGAGCCCAAAATCTACAACTAAGCTGAATCAGCTCACTCTCCCAAACCTGACCCCATTGGATATTTTTCCTTGTGTATGTATGTATGTATGATATGGAAATTTTGTCAAAGCGGATGGTAAGGCACATAGCCCAATAATCCCGTCAAGTTAGTGACAACATCGCTGCACCTCGTCAAAAGGTGTATCATCTGCTGTGATATATCAGCCGTGCTTGCAGAAGCTGATGCTGTGGCGTTAATAAAATTGGGGCTGTTTCGGGTTGCCATTGCCAATTCAGAATTACGCAAATTATGTTGAGGGGGTTTCGAAAACTGAGTAGGAAGAGGAACAATAGGCAAAGGGGGTTGTAATGTCATCTTTTGAACGTTCTTACTATTTAAATCCGTTGCAACAGGAGGTGAGCCAGCATCAGCAAAGCTAGCATTGTTGAACTTGTTTCTATTACCCACCATTATTTGGTCTCCCTTACTACTTTCCTCCCCACCTAACATGAATTTTACACGAGAGTTTGCTTTACTACTACTTCCATTACCCGTAACCACACCCGACTCATCACCTGTAGATTTCTTCAGGCAAGACTTCAGCTGAATGGGCTGAGGAAGAGGTTGCATCATCAGGCGATGAACCACCGTGGGATCCTTCACCCGAGGTAGTTCACTGCCACCGTCATCTGCCCTACCCTTTGCAGCTTCAGAGACTTCAGGAGCCGAATCCCCAAATTCCCTAAGGAAACACCTTACACCGGCACTGCCAAATAAGGATGGATTTCCTACAGAGTATTTATATGCAGCTTGTGCATCGGCCTTGTGCAAGAAAACAACTCGACAAGTTGATGAGTTCCAAAATTGACGGAAACCTGATTGATCCATTGGGCCAAAGCGAGCAAACCTTGCTTTCAGCTCTGGAATAGACGGAAGTGTCGTTTCAGGAGGAAATTTGATCATCAACATTGTGGGCTCAACTGCCTTAGCCGGAGAGTTCACTTTCTTGACCGAGTCTGGTTTCACTAACTTGGATAGAGCGTGGGACATAGACTCTATCCCATCTTCTCGCCGAGCTTCAGACGTTTTCTGACTGGTCGCTGCCTTTTCTAAAGCTAGTGCCTTTATATCTCTGATTTTCTTCAACCTCTTGGCGGCAATTTCCTCTTGCCGATCAGAGGGGGCCCTTTTCCGCCCAGCTTTTGTAGGAACACCAGGCCGAATAACACGTTTCACTGGTTTTACAATTGGTGAAGCTTTGACATACTCGTCAGGACTGTCAGATGTCCTGAGACTGGAAGGGGATTTAGAGAGGCGGACTTCAGGAGCTTCAGTCTCAGTTGGTGGGGATACAAACAAGCTTTTTCGGTAAACAAGAGATCTGAATCGCAGAAAGAACAGCTGAACAGCTCCAGGGATCTTTCTTTCAATGCCATGAAAAGGGTTCAAAGCAAGGGCCTGCAAATCACCCAAAAGTTGTGGCAAAGTCAAATTAGAATTTCCTATGGTATCCATGGGCATCGAATTACAGGCATTAACATCCACCTCCACTTGTTCTGCAGGAAAATCCTCTTTAGAAGACAAACCAATTGAGACAGCTTTTCCTGTTGATTTTACAGAAACTGATTTCCCAAACGTAGAATGTCTATCTGGAAAGGTAGGATGTAAATTTAAGTCCTTTTTCTTTTTCTTTTTCTTCTTTTCCTCCCCAACAGCAGAAGCCTCGGAATTCAACTCATCTGCAGGTCTCTTATGACCTTTAATCTTCTTCACCACACTAATTTTGTGATGTTTTGCTTCAACTGGTGAACCATATACATTATTTTCGCTTTTAACTTGATGCAAGTCATTTACTGCATCAGCACTCATCACGAGTCCCCCCTCTGTTTGGTTAAAATCTTCACCTTGTCCTGACAATTTTGCATTTCCATCATGTTTAGCATCAACAACTTTGTTCTCCAGAGGTAATGGTTGAGACATGTCATCAACTGTGCTTGGTACTACCAACTCCCCAGACAAATCAGACCTAACCAAGCTTTTACTTGAAGCACTATCCACTTCAAAGCTCTTTGTTACTTCATCAGAGGATTCCTTAAACTTGTCGAGAAGAGCCTTTGCATCTGAGGGAATGGAAAGGGATGTAGGACCACGTTCATCTGCTTGAGCCTGACCCATTAAATCTTCTTCGGCATCTGAAGTTGAAGCTGCAACATCATGACCAACAAATCCTGTGTCTGTTTTTTCTAAATTTTGAAGTGACAAAGGAGCAGGTGGACCCCTCTTCTGGAATAGATAACTATTTGCTGCATTAGATTTGTCCTCCGTGTATGGTGATTCGACAGAACTATTTGGATCATCTCTTCGCTTAAGAAGGTATCTATCTTTATTCAAAGCCTCCTTATCTTTAACAGATTTGCTGTTCCCACCACCCAAAGCCTCTGCAATCACCAGTGGACCACTCAAAGGAGCTGAAAAAGAAATTGAAAACGAGAGAGAAAAGGTAGCATTACTATCTCAAGTGGCTTTGAATAGCTTGAGACACAACAGCAAACAACATATTCAATCCACATAAACTAGAGTCCTTATGCAAGTGAGGGGATAAAATACAAGAGATCACACTGAAATTAAACTAATGGTCAGATTAAAAGGCTAATAATAAAATCAGACAACCAGTTTATACTAATGTTATCATAGAAAGCTGCACCGTTCATGAAACTTTTTGCAAGGGTAAACAGAACTTAAATCACATTAACAGGTCTCTGTGAACACAAAAAGTTTGTATTAAATTAATTAAGAATGATTTTTGTATTAAATTAATTAAGAATGATTACAATAATAACAACTAAGGCTAACCCCACTAATGTGGGTTGATTACAAGGATCAAGTTATGCCACTGGGCCTCATAATGAAAATCTCAATAAAACCATTTGGGGAGCTAGTTAGGGGGTTCTTCTAAGTTTCCCACTAAACTTAGATTAGCAATTTTGGATTCTCATGTTTGCTAAAAGTTAAAATAATAACGAAACATTTCTAGGAATTCTTTTTAATGTTTCCCGACAAAGCATTCAAGGGGATGGGGTGTAAATCCAAGATTTCCACGAAGGTGGGGAAGTTTAAGATTCATGAAACTTTATCTGAATTCACAGGGAACTTTATAAGCATACCAAATGCATTTACGACATTCTGAAAAAACATGATTTGCAGGAAAAATAATTCTCAAGAATAGAACAATAGTATTTATATACCAAATGCTACAGTAGATTTAAGGTCTAGGTTTCTCCATAAATTTATTATGGTCTTGCTGCCATTTTTAATCTAATTATCTTCCATTTGATCCTTTTCTTCCATTCCATTAGAGCCTGTAGTAGTGTACTCGGTCACCAAATTCACCTTATCCTTAAGCAAGTTTCTGTGGTCATCTTCTTAATAGGAGCTACTCTAACTTCTCCCAAATATATTGTTATTAAACTTGTCTTCGTCATACATGCCCACTCATTCACCTGGGTTTTCATCATAACCTAAACTAGTCATGTTTCTATTTCTAATGACGATATATCCATCAAGAACATTAACCAATCATGTTTCTAGATTGAAAGCTATGTAAACTTTTCAGAGACTCAAACACAAACAACAAACATTTCAGCTACCAGGCACAAACAACACAACGATTCAAACCTCTATTAGAATGTTAACAAACGATCTCCACAACAACAACCGTAAGAGACTTAACCCAAACCAAAACACATTTTATGCAGTAAAGAATATCAGAGACTCATATCTTTCCTTCAGAGTCAAGTGCTTAAACATCTAAGAGTAGCTATTATTCCCTACTACATGTATATTCCTAAAAACACAACTAGTTTATTCCAAAACCCAAAATCTTAAAAACATTTGGTCATCAAATTCATCGTCAGCAGACACAAACAACGGATAGACAAAGTTACTGAAATACAATATTAACCAATAAAACTGAAAGGAAAACTATATATGTATATATACCTCTAGGAGTATGCCTAGCAATCCCAGGATCATCCAGTTTATTATTCTGAGGATGAGTGGTGCGCACGGGCTGTACCCCAAAAGCCTGAGCATAAGTCTCATCAAACTGCTCAAACACCGCCTTCCGGTAAGCCGAAAGGGTAGCCTTATTATTAATGAATCCAATGCTTCCGCGGCCACCATCATGTGGAGATATCGCCAATTGTTTCACGAATGCAAGCGTCTCACTCGGTTTAAAACTATTCCTCGCCTTCCTAATCTGGCCATCAGAATACAACCCTCCAGGCTCATAATCTTCCACATCAACACAAAAATACCCTTCAACATGTATGGGTCTAAAATTATCAGCGTTCCTACACCTACAAGATAACCCAAGCCCACGCCTCCTGCAGGCCTCATCAACCGCCTCCTCCACGGCCCTCATAAACGTCCTTGAATTCGTCTGCTGCGACTTCTCCTCGAAATTCTCGTCAAACGGAATGAGCTCGGTCGGTTCGAACCAGCCGTAGCTGCTATCGCCGAAGAACGCCACCAACACGTGCCCCTCCCGCTTCAAGCGCCGCACCGAAGGCGACGCAAACGCTTCGTTGTATACGTGCCCCGGCCACCACGGGTGAGACTTCACCTTCCCCCACACCATGTCCCCGACCTCGAACCCAACCCCTAGATCCCGCGACACGTGCCTCTCAGCTGCCATGTACCTCTCAGCTTCCACGTACTCGTCGAATTCCGACAACAGAGATCCACTCTCGGAACCGGGGAATTTTTCGCCGTCATTTTCCTCCGTGAATGTATTGATGGTGGATGATGCGTTACCGTCGGAGGAAACCCTAACCCTAAAGTCTTGCGTTGAAGAGTCGCCGAGTTTGTGGTCTGGCGAAACCCTAGGAGAATCGGCAACAACCGGCGCATTGTCCTGAGAGTGCAATTCGGTCATTAGTGGCGTGGCTGTTGAAGGAGATGAGAAATTGAAGAAACGAAACCCTAAGAACGAACTCGGGCGAGGGTTAGAGGTTTCACTCGCACATCACTGAGCTCAACCTCATTCCAAAGAAAGTTAAGAAAAAGAGAGAAATGAAAGCAGAAATTATGGTGCCAAAAGGACATTCAAAACCCTAATTATTGCACACAGAGTGTTCTTCATTGCATTTGGAACTATTTCTTTGATCAAGTCTTTCATTTTCACCGGCTTAAAATGAATCTTACAGAGTAATGTTGTTTTTCAAAAGTGTGACAAGTGAATGAATTTCAAAAGTGTGACAAGTGAATGAAGATTGAATGAACAGCTCTACAATTTCTAGTCATTCAAAACCCCTTTTTACAATAAAAATCTCATTTATTGTTTTAAATAATAATATATTTGAATAATTAAATCCAATAAGTACAAAAGAAAAAAATTGGAAAGCAGTTAAATAATGAAACCTTAAGATGTTGAAATAGAAGAGTAAGTAAATTAATCTAGAAAGTTAATGAAAAAGATAAAACGAGAAATTGTAAAAAAAAATATAAAACATAAAATTATCAAAGATAAAACATAAATATGTAAAGGAAATAGTAAACTTTTGTGATAAAAATTATCATTTCTCATTATTTTTTATTGTTAATTTTCAGTGTTACAATATTTGTTCACTACAAAGTAAATTTGGACCATCCTAAATTATAAATAAAAATCATATACATATATAGACGATTTATTTAAACAATTATTTACAATTTATTTACATGAATATTTACTATTTTTATTTATAGACTAGTCACTGTTTTCGAAATGACAAATCTAACATGTAACTTTTGGTTGTTTTAATAACATCTAAATAATTGAACAAACCTTTTTTATATAATCTTTTATAGACAACTATTTTATATTAAAATCTATATTCTTTCTCTTAAACTCTTATAAGGATGTGAACAACTTCTCGATATTTTCTTTAATTAATACAATATATTCATTTAATGTATTGTCGTAATATAATTTTATTGTTTTAATTAAATATTTGAGAGAAAAATATGTAAAAAGTTATATTATTTGAATTAAGAAAAATATAATAAAATTTAAATAAAAAATTATGTATTATAATAAATATTTTAATACTTTTAATATATAAAATTATAAATTTATTTTTATAACTAAAAAATATATAATTAATTTATTTGATGTCATGGGTATTCTTTTTAAAAATTCATGAAAATGTTAAATTACTTAATTAATTTTAAATTAAAAATTAATTTATAACAAAATATGATTAATTTATTGGATTAGACTAATTGATCTTTTAAAGTACAAAATTATAAGAGTAGTATTTTTATAAAATAATTTCTATATTAAATTTAAATAATGTTACATTTTATAATAATAAAAACTTATTATTATATAATCTATTTTTATTTTAGATAACTATATTTCTTTCATTACATTATAAATGTATATTACTATTAATAATATTACTTAATATATTTTTTATAAAAAATTATTTAATATTTAGTATTTTTATTTTTTATTTTTAAATATTATTTATTGTTATATGTGATGTATGTGATTAATAAGATAATTTTTTAATTGATGAAATTATAAGGTTATAAATTTATCTTCATAGTTAAAATTAATTTAAATTGAAATATGATTAATTTGTTGGATGAATTACATCTTTTAATTAATAAAATTATAATATTATTAAAGAATTTAAAATTGTAACATCTCATATTTTTCATATAATAGGAAATGTATTGCATAGAAATTATATAATAAACCTAAATATAAATATCTATACATTCATCGTGTATTTTAAAATATACTTCTCCATATAAAATTTAATAAAAATATCTTCATACAATCACAAAATAAATAAAAAAATAAACATAGGTTGATTACAAAGTTTTGGAATACTTTTCAAAATATCAGTGGTCATCAACCCTACGTCCCTTTGCGGCTAATGTTGATATTTTAGAAGAAGATATTGAGAATGAAATAATTAGTTTTAGGCGATGCAAAGTGATTGATAATGTAAGCAGTGACCGAGAAAAATTAGATGACGATCTCTTCTTTTATTATGCATGTCTTTAAATATATGCACACATTAGGTTTTCAATGGATGAGTTTATTATACGGGTACTCCAAGTATTTCGACTCAACTTTATTTGAACAGTTGGGTAACCTTATAAGCATTTCGATTACTATGTAAGGCACTTAATGTGAGGATGACTCCCCAAGTATTTATGTACTTTTATAGTACTCAGCCTGGTAAGAGGGTGGGTTAGCTTTCACTTATCAGGTAGGCAAAGTTGTGTTTCCTATCACCTTACACCTCTTCATATAAAAATTTTAAAGGAGGATTTTTTAAGGTAATTGTAAGAACATAGGTCAAGGTTATTTCTATGAGGGGGATAAGTTGAAATTTCCTTTTTACTAAGCAAGGAATCTAATTAGATATAATTCTTGGTCAGAGTCCATGATGACGACCTGTAACTTGGCCATACTTTTCGTCCTTGAACAACTTTTAAAGAAGTTGTTGACCCAAAAATTCTTCGACCTATACTTGTCACCTCATAGTTGGGATGATTTTGATGATATGTATTGTTTTTATGTTATTTCTCAATTTTAACTTTGATAAATTTTTTCCCTTAAAGCAGAGATAATGGGTTCAGCTACTAACAAAGTAAAAGTTCATGCTTGAGTAATCAACCTTTTATTGTCGAAAAGGAGAAAGAACTCAACTACTGTGGCTACAACGGTGGCGGCTCATGTTGTGATTGTTAGCTACTCTCCCTCCACCAAGTAATGTCAATTGCCGACACAAGGAAAAGGAGAAGTCTTCTCGACGGTCTCACAAGAAGAATTTGTCCAAATCTCCTAAACGGGTCGTCGAAGTCCCAAGGAAACATTTGTTCCTTTACTTGAAGGTTTGTTTGAAACTAAACCAGGGTTGTCGAAAAGATGACCTTTAGTATAACTAACACCAAGAGGGTACTATAACGATTAGCTTCTCTTGTAGAGTTGGTGGATGCCTTGGTGGAATTTTCTGGACGTACCCTACTAATTAGTACTCGATTGCGTGGGTAGTTATCCAAACTTACTCCTACTACTGACATTGAGAAGTTGAATAAAGAACTAATAGAATCTACCAGTTCCTTTGTAAGAAACCCTCAAACCAAATGAGTTTTTGAGCAATCAATTTAAAGCTTTGGAGAGTTCTTGATTACATTTGTGACTATTTATTTGATCAAGTCTTTCATTTTCTTGTGAGCAACAATTTAAAATAAAATTATTACAAAGCAATGTTGTTTTTCAAAGGTGTATGATAAATAAACAAAGATTGAATTAATACCTATTGAGTTTCTAGTTATTCAAAAGCGCGAGAATTTTACATTAACAATAAATTTTGCATCGATTTTACTAAAATGTACAAATTTAAAGAAATTATAGAAATAAGTTACTAAGGAGCATGACTTCACTCTTTAAAGATAGTCACACAGGAATATGACTTTGATGACAAATGAAAATTTATAACGAAGTCATTAAGATAGATAAGATCTTTAACTGCGAAAAAAATTTCTAAAGAAAATTTACTCACTGAATATGACTTGATTTACGCTAATATATTATTAATTTTGTATGTATATTTTTTTAAAAACGTCAAGTCGTCCTAGGTATAATAGGATAACTTTACAACTTGTATGTATTATTTTATACTAAAGTCATCATATCCTATGACGATTTCAATTATTTTTTTAACTTCTTTTAATTTGTATAAAATGATAATTTTTGTTTAAAAGTAAAAAAAAATTGTGTAACAAATTTGTGGTGTCATATTGAAAATATTTTATTATTTTACATATTTAAATTTGTGAATAATTAGAAAATAAAAATATTCTAAAATCAAATTTAAATTCTGTAAAATCAATTATTTATTAAAAAAACATGGTTGTTCTCATATCACAACATGTTATTCCCTAATCAATCACATGTTATGAAAATATTTTAACAAAAATGTATAAGTAAAAATCATTAATATGTTATAACTATATTTCCTCTGTTAAAATTAATTATGTTAAACGACGGAGTATAAGATTATTTGCAGCTTTTCATGAATTATTTTTCTTATCTATAAACTTTTAGATTCTCTAATATCAATTCCATTGAAATTATAGGCTATATAATTAGATTCTCTAATAATGCATGCATTTTTATTTAAATAAATATATGAAATTAAAATGAATATAAATACTAAATTTGATTTATTGAAATAAGATGATATGATTAAAAGAATTAAAGATAATGTTAATAAATAAACATTACAAAACATGATATATTACATTCCAAATATCTTTGTCACTTCCACGATTACTCGTCCCCGTTTATCTACAACTCAGTGCCATCAATGTATTGTTATCAACTTATATAGCTTTACTATCTACAATTGAGTGCCATCAATGTATTGTTATCAACTTATAATATTTTTATAGGGATCCAAAAATCCCAATGAGTAAACGAAGCTGAAAATATAATATTTCAGTCTAACTAGACTCATAAGAAAAGAAGATGAAGAATAATACCACCATTTGACACAATGTCTCATATGTATATGATTTCTTCATTGTTATGTAATAATAACATTATTGTCCAAATCTTGCTTTCCATTCTTTTAATTATCTATAAATCTTATTTGTTTTATTTATGTTAACCATAGTTTTCATAAAATGATAAATATTTTTTAAAATTTTCCTAAAGAAATATATATATATA
>Ga0209489_103197_pt1 | contig 32277 bp, 23 predicted proteins | sample SiratrowhiteBW_FD_187527 | JGI IMG/M metagenome (GOLD analysis project Ga0209489, IMG submission 187527) | Root nodule microbial communities of legume samples collected from California, USA - Siratro white BW (SPAdes) (version 2) | ecosystem: Host-associated > Plants > Roots > Nodule | place...
TTCTTGTTCAAGAAGTATTCTTTAAAAGAAAGACTTTGAATTACTGAAACTGGTTCTGAATAGCAGTTGACCAGTTTACTGGGTTTCTTAATTCTTACTAATTCAGTGTGCTTAACTGAACTGCTTCCGCTTTTACTATAATCAATTCTGTTTAAAGAAATAAAATACTGATATATTTGTTTGGAGTATTGAATTGTATTATTACTAAACTGGGTTCTGAATTGGCTCTTGATTCTGCTTACTGTTTCATGCAACTGTTCTGATTTAGTAAATTCAAATAAAGATCCAGTATGTGAAACAGAATTGCATTTTACTGAAAAATATCAAATTGTTTCAAAAAGTTTTGAAATCCAATTCACCCCCCTCTTGTATTTCAGCCAAAACAGTTTCCAACAATTATTATTATCTAAAATAACATTTTTCACATATGAGTTATCTCTGCATGTGTTGACATAGGTCATATCTGACTTTGATAAAGATAGCAAAGTGGTAGTAAAATTGTCGACTTTTTGGTCCACCACTAACTTGGTAGGACCACTCAAGAATTTTTGATTTGATATATCGTATTTACTCATTTCTTAATTTAAGAATTATAATATTTTTTTAAAATATTTTTTTACTATAATAGTTTAAGAACACAAATATAAAATATATTATAATTCCTTTAATTTATCCATTCATTTTATTATTCAACTTTAATTCATCTTATATTCACTATACTAATACCCAACTTTATATTTCATGAAAGTATCAACACTATACTTTATTGGTTTATCTATATGTAATAAATTTTATTAATATCATTAATAAAAAACTAGCATGTTCAATATAAATTTTTTTGAGTAGTTAATATTTAATTATTACAAGTAATTATTATCTCGATTTAATCAACAATCCACTTAATAAGTTTTTATTTCATTATTATTATTCAAAATAATGTTCTCCACATATGAGTTATCTTTGCATGTGTTGACATAGGTCATCTCTGACCTTGATAGAGATAACAAAATGATCGACTTCTTGGTCCACTCTATTAACTTTGTGGGACCACTCGATAATTGTCAATTTAATATATCGTATTTATTTATTTTTAAATTAAAACTATAATATTTTTTAAAATATTTATTTTCTTTACCATACTTGAAGAACACAAATATAAAATATATTATAATTTTCATTTAATTTATCTATTTCTTTTTATTATTCAACTTTAATTTATCTTAGTATCATTGTACTAATACCTAGTTTCATATTTCATGGAAATATGAGTATTATATTTTATTTGTTTATTTATAAGTGAGTAATGAAACTCAGAGTTTACTATAATCTTTTGTTTTTCAGTTTATTCAGTAGCTTAGGCTAAATTTTATTTATTTTTCAATTTAAGAGATTCACTTACTTATATAACATATTTTTTTTCATGTTTTAACCTTTTGTTCCTTTTTGAGAATAAAACTTTGATTTATTGAATGTTTAAGACAAAACATTTTAAACAAGTTTGTTCCTTAATGTATTTTATATTTGTTCTTCTAATAACCAAAAACTTAATAAGTTTTTTTTTTTTTATGTTATTGATATAGGTTATTTTTGAGTTTGATAGTGGTGGCAAAATGGTCAACTTCTTGGTCCACTATTAGTTTAATGGGATGACGGTGGGAGGACTTAAGAATTTTGGATTTGATATCTCATATTTACTCATTTCTTAAACTAAGAATTATAATATTTTCTTAAATATTTAATTTTTTTACTATTGAAGAACATAAATATAAAATATATTATAATTCATTTAATTTATCTATTTTATTTTATTATTCAACTTTAATTCATCTTACTGACTTTATACTAATACCAAGTTTTATATTTCACCAAAGCATTAGTACTATATTTGATTGATTTATCTACAAGTGATAAATTTTATTAATATCATTAATAAAAAAACTAGTATGTTTAATAATAAATTTTTATGAAGAGTTAATATTTAATTATTATAAATACTTATTATGTTGACTTAATTAATAACTGACTTAATAAGTTTTTATTTCATCATTATTATTATCTAAAACAACATTCTCCACATACCAGTTATTTCTGCATGTGTTGACATAAGTCATATCTGACATTGATAAAAATAGCAAAGTGGTAGCAAAATGGTGGACTTCTTGGTCCACCACTAACTTAGTGAAATCATTCAAAAATTTTCGATTTGATATATCATATTTACTCATTTCTTAAATTAAGAATTATAATATTTTTTAAAATATTTATTTTTTTACTATTACAGTTGAAGAACACAAATATAAAATATATTATAATTCGTTTAATTTATCCATTCATTTTATTATTCAACTTTAATTCATCTTACAGTCACTATACTAATACCCAACTTTATATTTCATGAAAGTATCAATAATATACTTGATTGGTTTATCTACATGTGATAAATTTTATTAATATCACTAATAAAAAACTAGTATGTTTAATGATAAAATTTTATGAGGAGTTAATATTTAATTATTACAAGGACTTATTATGTCGATTTAATTAACAATGGACTTAATAAGTTTTTATTTCATTAATATTATTCAAAATAACGTTTTCCACATATGAGTTATCTCTGCATGTGTTGACACAGAGGTCATCTCTGACATTTTGGTTCACTATTAACTTGGTGAAACCACTCGATAACTTTCAATTTAATATATCGTATTTATTTATTTTTGAAATTAAAATTATAATATTTTTAAAATATTTATTTTTTTTACCATACTTAAAAAACACAAATATAAAATATATTATAATTCATTTAATTTATCTATTTTTTTTTTATTATTCAACTTTAATTCATCTTAGTATCATTATACTAATATTTCATGGAAATATGAGTATTATATTTTATTTGTTTATTTACAAGTGAGTAATAAAACACAGAGTTTACTATAATCTTTTTATATATTTTTATAATTTTTCGTCCTAATATTGTTTTGTTTTTCCAATTTATTCAATAGCTTGGCTTAAATTTTTATTTTTTTATTTTAATTTAAGAGGTTCACTTACTTATATAACATATTTTTTTTTTCATGTTTTAACCTTTGTTCCTTTTTGAGCATAAAACTTTGATTTATTGAATGTTTAAGGCAAAACATTTTAAACAAGTTTGTTCCTTAATGTATTTTATATCTGTTCTTCTAATAAAAAAACAAGTTAATAGTATTATTACTCTATAATAATAATAATCAGATTATCTCCTATTATTTTAGGAGGCACCAAATTAATAAAAATTCACTCAAATTATATTTATTTTAAAAACAAACTTATATTCGTTTAATCAAGGATATTAACCACCATATTATTTTTTTATTTTCTTAGAAATAGTATTTTTTCTTAGAAATAATAATTTCCCAATAAAAGTAATTTTTGGCGATAGAAGATTGTCAACCATTGAGTTGACGGTGAGCATATTTCCGAAACGGGATAAAGGGCCCTGATTTCATAAATCTTGCGGGACCCTTTCTCTCTCCTCCACCACTCTCCAATTTACCCCCAATACAAACAAACCTCTTATTCTCTCTACAATTCGATCTCTTCCGCAATCCCCTGGTCAATGCAGGTACTCTCTCGCCGCTTTTCCACTCTCTATTCATTCTCTCTTCTCTCAATTATTTTTTTGCTTCCCTCTTATGCCGTCAATTTTGCTTGCATTCTTCGAACCCTAGTTTTTTGTTTCTGTTTCTTTCGGATTCGGATTCTTAGGTTGCGCGTCTTTTTCGCTCTTTATTTTTGCTTTATTTTCGGGAGGCAAATTTGAATTTCGAAACCTTTTGCTCCCGCGTTCTTTTATCCTAACTTCATTGTCTTCTTCTCGTGCTTCGTTGTTTTAAACTTCAGCTCGTTGCTTCAAACCTCGAGCTGTTTTTACTTTTTTTTTTTTTTCAGCAATGTGCGTTTTGTTCAGTGACGTTTTGTTCAGTGACGTTTGTGTGCCGAGGAACCGCGCTTGATTTTGTTTGCTGTGACTTTAGTTTATCTGTAATCGCCTAGCGTTGTTGTTGTGCATTATTACATGGGCAATGTGAGGTTTCTTTTCATCTATTTTTTTTTTTTACTGTATCTTGAAGTTGAAACCGCTTGCGTTTTATGGTAACAGTGGCGTTGTTTGTTTTGTAAGTAGAAGTAGTTTGAGTTTCTGCAAGGGTTGTCGACCATTTTGTGCATCTCGGGTACGTATGGCGTGGCATTAACCATTGGGTCACTTTTTTTGAGGTGTACTTGCTCTCAGTGATATTGAGTGCGGGTTGAAATTGTATGAAGTTGTATATTGATTATGGTTCATGGTATTGACTTGTTGCAGATACGTTTCAAGTATCTGATTACTCATACTTGTTTATGGTTTAATGGCTTGCTGTCAAGAGATCCTTTGCTATGTGAGTTGCTAAGAGAAAATATGGTTGGAGATACTCAATACACGTGTTGGTTTAGTTAGCACTAACGTATGGCGGGAAATACTAGGTTTGATTTAACTGCTGCTAAATCCGAGGAATTGGCTTTCAAGGGGAGCTTAACTAATGGACAGAGAGGGAATTTGATGAATGCTTTGGACAGGTCTGCAAGGTTTCGTGAGGGTAATGAGGGGAAAATGTTTATTTCGGGTACTAATATGTCACGGGGAAATTCCACATCAGCAGGGGATTTGACTTCTGTTGCTCAATGTTTGATGTTAGATCCAATAACCATGGGAGATCAAAAATATACTAGGTCAGGTGAGTTAAGACGAGTCCTGGGGATATCTTTTGGAAATACTCTTGAAGATTATGCTTTTGGAACTGCTAATCTGAAGTCTCCTCCTCCAGTGGCTACGGAGGAACTAAAACGATTCAAAGCAAGTGTACAAGAGGCTTCTGTCAGGGCTAGGTAGTTTGAGGAACTTTGTATAATACCATTAATTCTTTTCTTCAAGTCATACTAATATAATATTTCTTCACATTCAATATAATTTTCAATCAATTGTGTAACAGAGAGCTTGCATTTGTAGCATGTATAACTGAATGTCTATCATTTTTATATATGTTTTTTTTTTTCTCTCATTTTGGAATTTATTTTGTCTAAGTTGTCCAGAACTGTTTAAAAAGTGATGACCTGGACTCTTCGTTTATTGTCACTCGAGTAGTCCTTTTTTTGTTCTGAAGTTTTAAGATTCCTCTCAGATATAGATCAAAAAGGTTGGATGAATCATTAGACAAATTGAACAAATGTTGGGAGGCTGTAAGCTTAAAGAAGCAACTTCGGAACGATTTGTTGCCAAATGAAAGGCTGGGTGGATCACCCTTCTCAAAGATGGGAAGTCAGACTCATCGAAGCCCATCAGAGCCTGTGAATCAAAGACTAGAGGACAGACCTAAGAATATCATTTTGAATAAGCGCATCCGTACATCAGTAGCTGAGACACGGGTTTGTAGCCAGTGTTTTTAATTAATCGTTGCATTTTCTGTAGCAACATTTTGGTTATATGGCATTCAATTCATTATTATTGCATTTTTTACTGTAAACCTTATTAGCAGTATAGAATTCCAATAGTACCAAACAGTAAAATAAAATTTTTATGGTGCATAGGGTATGTAAAGGTGATAATCTTCTCTTGATTCTGGTACAACCATGTATATGTTTTGTTTGAATGTGTTTCTCTGAAGGATTAGATGTTACACTATGCCAATTGACTTGAGTGAAAGACTGGAATATTTAATGCTGCAACCTTATCAGTCATTTTAATAAGGATGCATGTGGCTGAATTTTAACATGGTTGAATTTTAACGGTTATGGTAGAGGATGGGCCAGTTAGATATTTTTCATATTTTCAATAATCACTATTTAAGAAGACACAAGCAAAGGATTATACAAGGTACAGGGAATCCTGTCTCTGGAAGAGTCTAACAGACTGACCAACAGCAAGCATTAAAATTTGTATGTATAACAAGGCTGTAATGGATCAGAAATGGAGAAAATTTACAATGAAGTAGCAAGAGATTCCATGCTTTTAGAAATACTAACTGATATATTCTTATTTTAATCATACCTTCACTGTCAGTAATTTTGTTTTATCCGGAGGAACTTGACTTGAAATACAAATATTGCACATATAATCTTTAGAAGGCCATCACTTTTTGTAAAGAGCCATTGGTAAATAATTGTTGCTTTGGTTTTCATCTCTTGGATACTGACTATGCCATGTTCCTTTTTGTTTCTTTTTTAACTAAATCCCATTAGCTACACATTTTTCTGCCTTATCATACATTTTCTTCAACGTTCATATTTACTTGGTGTATGTTTTGTTGGAAAACACCAGGCTGATGGATTAAGTAATAGCAATGCAAGGCAGCCTTTGGCCATTGGAAAGGATAGAGACAACGTCAAGGATGGTAGCAGAGGTTGTGATATTGTTGAAGAGAAGATTCGAAGATTACCTGCAGGTGGAGAAACATGGGATAGAAAAATGAAAAGAAAACGTTCCATGGGTATGGTTGTTGCCAGATCTATTGACGGGGAAGGAGAGCTGAAAAAGGTTGTGCATCTAAGGCTAGCTAATGAGTCAGGTCTGCAAGGTTCTGAAGCTCAAGGTTTGAGGTAACCAAAATTTATGAAGTGCTTTGATTTCTGATTTCTGTTTTGTAAAGAAATGGCGATGATACCTAAGGTCTGGGAAGTGTTATGAGTAGCTGTAGAAATGAGTTATGGAATGTTAATGTATGCAAAGCCGATTTATCATGTTGGATCTATGAATATGTTGTGTTATGCATGCAAATCAACTTATGAAGTCAATTTGAGTTTAGGAATATTTTTGTGTTTAGGCAGTTATTAATTCTTTCGTATAAAATATTTTTATTGGAGAAGAGCACAAAGCTACAAAAATGGGTATATTTGAGATGGTTTGACTTATGGACATGTTATTATTATGAAGCATTAATGATAGTAGATAACAGGTTTCAATAAGATATTGCTTTTTTTTTTTTTTTTTTCAATACGATTTATTTGATGGCTTTTATTATTTGGGTAATGACATCCAGTCTATTTTGTTCATCCTTTTTGGGAACAAATAATTGGATTTTTTGATTTTCAGGGCAAGGACCATTTAGAAAGAGAAAAGGATATAGAGAGAGAACCCTTAATTCTTTGAATATAATTGCTCAAGGGTATAGCATGTGAGTGTTATTTTTTTGTAACTTAAGAGGGTATCTGCTTCCTGTAGTGCAAATGCTTATAAATACAAATGATATAGCTTCTATTTCAACACTCATCCTCAAGCCGGAGCAGATAAATCACTCTAATCATGTTATAAAAGCAGGAATTATAATGCGTTATGAAAGACAATAAAAAGCTACGTGGTTAGACACTAGCTCAAAAGGGAAATTCCTTTAGTAGTAAATCTACCGGGATTCTGCTGAGTCTGATTTTGCACTTTGAGAAATATTTTAAGTTCTAACTTTTCCTTGGTTTTAGGCACATTTTGATTTTTTCTTATTTTCTCAGTTAATTTACTCTGAATAAACAGGAAAGGATAAATTGTTTTCAACATTCTGTTTGTAACAGGTCAGGATATGCTGGCAGTAATAGCAAGCTCGATGGTTCATTGCCTCCTACGTCCAATGCATGTACAACTGCCAATAATGAGCAAGAAAAGGTGTCAAGGGGTTCAGTGGACGGATCAAATAAGGAACGGGTTGTGCTTAAAGGAAATAAGTATGGATCTGTCATTCATATCCACGATGCGTTTGTTATAAACAGCTTTTAATCTCTATTATAAATTACATTACAACTTTACAACTAATCTCTTTCCTCGCTTTCTTTTAGGTTTAATGTCCGTGACAGTAATTATACAGGTGGTATCCATACTTTGTCAAAAGGAAAAGCTTCAAGGCCTCCACGAACAGGTGCTTTGGTGGCGGCTGGAAACTCATCTTCTGTTTCTCGATCTTCTGAGTTACATGAAACCGAGGAAAAACCTTTAAATGTGAACAAGCCTCATTCAGTTAGTGGTACTGTAAATCGCAAGCGTCCTTTGCCTGTAGGATCACCTTCATCCCATATGGCCCAATGGGTTGGACAGAGACCCCAGAAAATTACTCGCACTCGAAGAGCAAATGTGATATCCCCTGTCTTAAGTTGTGAAGAAGTGCATACATCATTAGAAGGTTTGTCCCCTTCTGATGTTGGTAGCAGAATGACTTCTACTACTGTTGGTGGATTACATACTTCCAATGGTGCTATCAACAGTGGCATTCAACCAGGTAAAATGAAACATGAAAATGTTTCATCCCCAACCAGATTATCTGAAAGTGAAGAATCTGGTGCTGGTGAAAATGGTGAAAATAAATTGAAGGAGAAAGGTTTGGAAAGTAATGAAGTTGATGAAAGTGCCATAAATCATTCTTATAATACAAGTTCCTCCATGTTAACATCAAAAAATAAAAAAATACCCTACAAGGAAGAGATTGGAGATGGTCTGCGTAGACAGGGAAGGGGTAGTAGGGGCTCTTCAGTTTTGAAGAGTACCGTCTTGCCAATGAAAGAGAAGTTAGAGACTTCAACCTTGATGAAGCCAATTAAAAACGTGAAGCCTGCTTCTGAAAAGAATGGAAGGTACAATTCTCTTTCTCAGTCTCTTCTGGTCGTCAAAACAAGAGTGGCACTTTCCCACTACAGTAAGGAAAGTTGGCAATTTTTTTAAGACTTTGTCTTTGTTTCAGTAAACCAGGGCGCCCTCCTTTGAAGAAATCATGTGATAGGAAAGCTAGTATTCGAACTGGGCATCCATCAACTAACAACTCCCCTGATATATCAGGTATATCCATATGTTTGAGTCACTAGTTGCATTAAATACATGGAGTTAATTAAAATATCATATTTTTAATGCAGTGAACTTTTATTTTCTTGTCTGTTTATACCTATCTGTATACAATAATTTATATAATCTTTACTGGTGCTTTCTGGCTCCTGACTCTTTTCCTTGCAAACTGTGTACTCCTCTATTTTACCCTTGATTCTTCCAGAAGAAAACCCTAAATCATATGTTAGATCCTAACATCTGTCCTGCATCATTTATGTTTTCTTTTATGAAGAGTTTTAGCAATAACTCTACTTGTTAAAAATTACTTAAAATTACAAAAATCATGAGTGGATCTCATTAAATAAGTGGGACCAAAATTTTGTAATTTCCAATAATATTTTGTTAATAGTAGAGTGTATTAGGAGTTTGTTGCTAGTATTTCTCTTTTGTATTCTTGCTCTGTTTTACGGGGGGGTATGTTAGTTATGAAGTTAGTTCTCATTGGTACTTTGTGGGGAATTTTGTGCATACAAAATTTATATGAATATTTTTGCACAATGTACTAAACCATCTGAAATGCCAGTGGAGGATGATGACCGTGAGGAGCTATTAACTGCTGCTAACTTTGCTAGCAATGCAAGCTGTATGTAACTAAACTCAAAAACTGGTTTATGCTTTTGCAGTTGTATACTTGCCAGTTGCCACTATGTATACGTATATATGTAAAAGAATTCCATTTATATGTTGCTTTTGGCCTTGGCAGATATTGGCTGTTCTAGTTCATTTTGGAAGAATCTGGAACCTATGTTTGCTCCTGTCAGCTTGGAAAACATGTCCTACTTGAAGCACCTGGTGGGTGCTTTTACTATATCTGCTTTTGTGAACTTTAATTGGCATTTAATGGAGGCATTTTTTCCTCTCCTTTTATGTTATACTTGATATCAGGTTAAAACAGCAGATGTTGATCTAAGATGTCTGTCTCAAATGCTAGGCCTTGGAAGTGATGCACTGGTAATGAATAATATTTCATATTTGCAGCATTTTACCCGTTTGATACCTTGTAATATAAATGTTAATTAGCTTTGTATTTGTAACAATTTAAGCACTATTTTAGTGAGCATTTGTCGTGCTTTTAGTTGTAATTTGAATTTGATGTTGCATGTAGCTCAAGTACATTTATTCTGTTAGTTACACAAACCACCTCCAATGTAAATCTAAATAGCAATTATGAAGCTGTTATCCCATTTTTATGGTTCTTGCTATCATTATATTTTTACATTCTTTTGCATCATATATATTAGCCAATAAGATGCATCGCATCGCATTGACGTGCTAAAACCTCTTCCACAACTTGTTATTGAAATTTCTGTATCTTTATCTTGTTTAATTATTTTCCATAATTGAGAAATCCAATTATGTGCTGCTCATTGCATTAATGCCTCTTCCCGAACATGTTGATTGATATCTCTCTGTCTGCTTCTCTATCTTGGGAAAACTTATAGGTTCTGGTCCATTTGTTTTTTAAATTATTGCACGTGATTATTAAACATTATACTACCTTGAAAAACTATAGAGCATAGATTAATTTTTGAAATGGTGACATGAACTGAAATGTTAAATGAGTTTAATTTTGATAAAGATTTTTATGTTGTCTAACCTAATTAGAAATTATCTTAGATATGACTTTTACATTAATTATTTCAGAAGTGAAAAGTCAATATTTTTGAACTATATTTACATTGCCAATGTTTTTTAAAAATTCGATGTTATCCATTTTTTAACATTTATCTTTTATTTATATTTTCAGGGTAGACTTACAAATACAGAAAACCCTCTGTCACAAAGTCCTCTCTCTAGAGAAAGAGACAGAAACACTGTAAATCAAACTGATTCCAAAGAGATATCCTTAATGGATGACATGGTTGATCAACATCTAGATTTTAGTATTTTGTGCAGACAAATGGGTTCAGAAGGAAACAAAGTTGCACCATTGTATCAAAGAGTACTGACAGCTCTGATCATTGATGATCAAATTAATGAAGATATCGCTGGAGATGGAAATATGTCTTTTCTGTGTGAAAGAGATGGTTCTTCTCAGCTGCCTTGCTTCTTTCAGGGTATTGAGAATCAATCCAGCATCAAGATGGGATACGAATTCAACTCTGGCAAGGTTTCTTGTAATGGGAATACTATGCATACTAGTTGCGCAAACATCCCTGAAAAAGAACCTGGGGTTTCTTTCCAGACTGATCAGGGATCACTGTATCCAGAAACCGAAAGGCTGTCCATGGTATCTGAAAATGGATATGATGGGTCTTTGGGTATGCACATAAATTCATTCTCTTCATCTTTCAGTTGCCATTTTGAGCAAATGAGCATGGAGGATAAACTCTTACTGGAGCTACAGAGTGTTGGCCTATATCCAGAACCAGTGGTAACCTTCTAATTTTTAGAAACTTTTAGAAGCCGATAGTTTGTCGTTTATTCATATGGGAGGTTTTCTGTATGTTTCAACAACTATGGCTATCCATGAAATTTGATTGTTAGAGATAGTTTATTGTTACTTCCCTATTTATCTAAACAAAATTAATTTTCCTTAATATAAAGTTGGCATGTGCATTGTTTATGCTTCAAGCTAAATGATCGTGTGATGGTGTTAAGAGATTTACTGTTTATATGCCTCTGCCTAATTTAATCTCTTAGGCACCGGACATGATCGTTATATGTGCTAGCAGAGAGCCATTATTGTTTAAAGAGTTTACTGCATGTATTGAACATGGTTGACTTTGTTAATTTTTTAAATCAATGCTTCAATTATTAACTGATCTCGTTATTGTTGTCTTATAAAAGCCTGATCTTGCTGATGGAGATTGTGAAGCTATTAATCAAGATATTATTCAATTACAGAAGGGACTCTTCCAACAGGTTTTTATTCTTTTGTTTTATGCTTGCTATGTCTGCTGAAATATAAGGTAGTTAATTGTCTAGGACGAAGAATCTGCTTATGATTTTTAGTTATTCTTGATTTATTTATTTACTCAATTATCTACACTCTATTTGGATCAATTTCGCAGGTCAATAAAAAGAGAGAATGCCTTATGAAACTTATTCAAGCAGTAGAACGAGGCAGAGAAATGGAACAACGGTACTAAATTCAAAATTATGTAGTTTCTTTCATTAATTGATTATACTTTTGATGTTGATAAATTGTTTCATGTGTTTATCCTTTCTATGTCGATAAATTGTTGTGTATCTTCATGCACCCTCACCAATAACTAATAATATATGCTTTTTACTTTGCAGAGCCCTTGAACAAGTTGCTATGGACAAACTTGTCGAGTTGGCTTATAAGAAAAAACTGGTAAATAATTTTTCTTACTGTGCTTTTTTCCTTTTTCTTTGTTCAACGAATTGATAATTTGTAGACTGTGGATATTGTCACAAGTTGCAACTGGCTATTAATTTGAGCTATTTAACAGATTATTTCCAACATGTTATTTGGAATTGAAATGCAGTGCATTCTTTAATTTTGGAGGTTAATAAACATGTGGCATGTTCTCTTCAGATTACTCTTTTATGAGTTATGCTGTAATAATGCTTTTGTCAAGAAAGAGTAAGGTAACATTTGCTCCGTGAAATGACCCTTGATAATTTTTTGCAGGCAACCCGTGGAACTAGCGCTGCGAAATACGGACTTTCTAAGGTCTCAAGGTCGGTTGCTCTGGCTTTTATGAAGAGGACGCTTGCTAGATGCCACAAATTTGAGGAAACAGGGAGAAGTTGCTTTTTGGATCCAGTCTATAAAGATGTCCTATTTGCTGCTCCTTCTCGTGACAACAATACTGGTTCAGCTGTTGCTGCAAACCTCTCACTTGGCCACAATTCTCAACAAGAATTCGCACCATCAGGTTTCCTGTTTTAATTATTTTAGAACTATTTGGTATATGGTACACACACTCGAATAAATTTAGCTGAGGCATCATGCTTGTCAAGAAACAATTTCCTTAGGCTGTTGATTTTTGCTTAATTTATTTTATATCGCTGTTCCTTTTTTCTGATATATTGATTAGGACTAGGAGGTAGTTGCTTAACAATTTGGGCCTTGTTCTTGCAGGATATTTTCCTCGCAAGGAGCAGGATGTGTCTGGAAATCTAGACCATCCCTCCGACAAGGATTTTGCTAGGACTGGACCAATTGTAAACAGAGGCAAGAAAAAGGAACTGCTGCTTGATGATGTTGGTGCTAGTCCTTGTCTAAGATCTGCATCAACTCCGGGTAGTTCTTTAATAGGTGGAGCAAAGGGAAAGAGGAGTGAACGAGACAGGGGGAAAGACTCTTACGGAAAAAATTCTGTCACAAAAGGTGGTCGTTCTTCTGCAAGTCATTCGAGGGGTGAGCGTAAAACGAAAGCAAAGTCTAAACCAAAGACAGCTCAACTGTCTAGTTCTGGAAATGGTTCTCTCAGCAAGTTAATGGAAAATATTAACTCTGAGCATCAATTGGATTGTGGTTCTAATGAATTTATTCCCATTCATGGCAACAGAAAAAGTAAAACTGGATCTGTACCTCAAAATGTGTCCACTGGAATTGAGGAACCCATTGACATCACAAACTTGCATGAATTAGACTCCATAGAACTAGGTGTAGGTAATGAACTTAATGGACCTCAAGACCTGGATTCTTGGCTGCTGAACATTGATGACGATTTGCAAGATAATGACGCTATTGGCCTAGAGATACCAATGGATGATCTGAACATGGTTTTATGAAGACGAATGCTAGTCATAATATATTCCCGATCCCATGCAGTATGTGGTATTTATTAAGAAGGGTGCTGTATCGGTAGAAAAGTGCTCATACAATTCATGCCTCTGATGACGGGAACTTGTAATTATGCTCATTCTTTTGTATACTTATTATCTACAAAATACCAAACATAGAAACCCAAAGAAAGGGTTAAAGAAAAAGAAAAATCTAGTCAATTGTTCATATGATCTAGAGTCCTTTAGGTTGTAACTACTACATTCTTCAACAAAATTTTGGTCATCCCGATGTGCATTTTCCCTTTGGGACTTTTAAGTTATTTTATTAAATTACAATGTTAGAACCTGTTAGTTTTTTTATACTCAATTTCAAACACCTGCCAGTATATGCTATCGTGTTTTATGCGATCATGTTTTTTGGTATAGTGATAGCTATGAAGTTTGAACTTAACTATCCAAATCTCCCTATAAGGTTCGTGGTTCTGTGATGTGCACCGACGAAGTTAAGTGCTCTGTGTGAAATGCTTTGTTTAGATGTGTGCCTGATCTGAAAATGCATTCTGAATTATTTTCAAAAATACATTTTGTAATGCACAATCATGATGCATTTTCGGATTCTGAAGGGGTTTTGTCGGCCCGGGGGGGAGATTATGAGCTTCCGCATGGGTTCCAATGCTTACACAGATTTTGACCCGTTTATCTCTGCTTTGGAATTTCTCGACAGTTATTGGTTTGGAAAAAGTAAAAGAGAGTCTTCGAAATCCGCCATCAACAATGTATTCCAAATACAAATTTGCATTTTGAATTGTATGTTCTAAACTTAAAAAAAACGTGTTGAAGGTTCGAGATTGTATAATTAGGAAAATTTTTAATCTGGAACAGAAACTAAAAGTGAGAAAATAAAAAGATAAATTTAGAATATTTAAATTTATACGGGTGTAGGTTGAAACCATGGGAGTATAGAAAGAAAAGACCTTTCAAAAGTTGAATCTTGAAATTACGATGGCAGCATGCCGACTCATTTTTGTTTGTGTTAAGTTGATATGATTTAAAAAATATCAATTATTATTATTTTTATATATTATTTTAACTTATGAAAATGAAATTTGTTTTGTATGTGTAAAATATATGATTTGTCATTTTTAAAAGATTTTAAAGTAAATATATAATAAAAAATTTGATGTTTTCATATTATTAACAAAAATATGTAAGCTTAAAAATAACAAATCGAAGTATTAGTATTTGTAATATTAATTGATTATTTTCAAAATCTTATCATACTGTTTTAAAAAAAAATGATTTTTTACAGTCCTTGAAATAGAAATTAAAAAACACATTTTAATATGTTTACTATATTTTCGTGACATTTACACTCTAACCGTTACTGAGCCTCCAGCTTTAATTAATGGATGCGAGGGAAGAAAATAAAAAAAAATGTAAAATTTAAAATTAAAAAAATAAATATTTTTTTCCTTTTTTTTATTCTCTTCATTTTCTTTTTCAACTAAATAATTGTAAATTTAAGATTTTTTCCATGTTTCTTTTTGAGTAAATGTCTTTACACTAATAATGTAAAAAAATACAATATCATCTAAGTATTCATACGGGATATTTATCACTTTTATAGTAACTAACAATTCATAAATTATACTAATCATAGTTTTGAATTTAAACTATTATATTATGAAATATTTCAAAACAAAATAAAAAATAAATTTCAAAATAAAACGAAAAGTAAATTACATGTATACTTTTTGAATTTTTCTCAAATTTATTTTTATACTTCTATTTTCCTATTCCCAGGGTAACTTTTCTTCATTATTTAAAAACATTACAAAAATAAAGATACACTTTTTTCATTTAACGAATACATAAAGAAAATAAACATGATCTAAAAAAATGAAACTGCGAGGGGAGTAAGGAAAATGAATTATGTCTTTTCTTTGCTTTGTTCAACCATTCTTACCCTCTTCCATTTTTATAAACCAGTCTCCAAAAACCACACTAGATTTCGATTTGAGGACGGAGAAACCAATGCCTCCAACTACAGCTACAACTACTACAACCGCTGCATCATCGCAATTTCTCTCAATTTTCCATTCGCAATAAAATGATTCGCCAATCTCTCTACAATGCTCCTTCAATCTCTTTCTCAACCCCATCTCCCAGTGCTCCTAAACGCCACCGTTTCGCTCCCACAAGTTGGGGAACAATTCGATGCGACGCTTCGTCTGTCTCGGTAGAGAAGAAGAAGGTTGTTGGGCCTGGTGGGCTGGGCCCGCACACGGGCCGAGACCCAAACGTGAAGAAGCCCGAGTGGCTGCGGCAGAAAGCTCCTCAGGGTGAAAGGTTCCAAGAGATTAAGGGATCCCTTTCGCAGCTGAAGCTCAACACCGTTTGCGAAGAGGCACAGTGCCCCAACATAGGAGAGGTTAGCTTCAATTTTCTTCACTTTTTTTTTTCTTCTTTGTTTTTTTGTTGAGTTTTGGATTGTTATGTGTGCGCGCAGTGTTGGAATGGAGGTGGAGATGGAATTGCAACTGCGACGATCATGGTTCTCGGGGATACTTGCACACGTGGCTGTAGGTTTTGTGCGGTGAAGACGAGTAGAAACCCTGCACCTCCTGATCCTATGGAACCGGAAAACACTGCCAAGGCCGTAGCAAGTTGGGGGTGAGTGAGTGTGTGCGTTATGGTACAGTTCATAGTTTGATACAAAGCAGAATGAAAAATGATCTTCTGGATGGATCATGACCTAATTTCAACATGGGCATATCAAAACTTTATTAAGTTACCGTTTTTTGCAGTGTGGATTATATTGTGTTAACAAGTGTGGATCGTGATGATATTCCCGATGGAGGAAGTGGCCATTTTGCTCAGACTGTCAGAGCCATGAAGGTGCTTTGATATATATGCTAGAATGTTGTTTTATTAGAGGGTGTGCAATGCAAAGTGTATATATATATATATGCATACTGATTGTTGTGTGTATAATTTGCTTTTGCAGAATCTGAAACCTGAGATCATGGTCGAGTGTTTAACCTCTGATTTTCGGGGTGACTTGAAGGCTGTAGAAACTCTGGTTCATTCGGGTTTAGATGTCTTTGCTCACAACATTGAGACAGTCAAACGCCTCCAAAGAATTGTTAGAGATCCTAGGGCAGGGTATGTTGCGTTGTTGCTTCGAGAACTTTGTCCTAATATCAACCATAAACCATTGCTCCTTATAAGTAAAATGAAAGCTAATTTATATATTTTCTTTAATATAACAAATGCATGTGGAATAAGTATAGTATTTCCTGTATGTTGTATATGATTGCAGGTATGAGCAAAGCTTGTCAGTTCTAAAGCATGCAAAAGTTAGCAAGGAGGGTATGATAACAAAAACGTCTATAATGCTGGGCCTTGGGGAAACTGATGATGAGGTGAAGGAAACAATGGCTGCTTTACGGGCCATCGATGTTGATATTATGACATTTGGTCAATATTTACAGGTTAGTTAACGTAAAATACTTCAATGGTTTCCAGACCTGCTTCTCCAAACTCTAAAACGTTTAATACGCGCGCGCACACACACATATATATATATAATATAATCATTCACATGATCTCATAATTCTAAGTTGCAATAATATGTTTTATTGATCTGCATGGGCTTACTGTGTGGTTGGTAGAGCTGACATTAACAATACACCTTGATTGCTAACTTGTTGTGGCTTATAGCTGATTCAAAAGATTTTATTGTTGCAGCCAACTCCCTTGCACTTGACTGTCAAAGAGTATGTTACCCCTGAGAAGTTTGCTTTCTGGAAAGAATATGGGGAATCTATTGGTTTTCGTTATGTAGCTAGTGGTCCACTGGTAAGCTCTTACCAAATGCACTAGAATTTGACTGTACCCTTCTTGTGGAATGACTCACTGAACATATATGCGTGTCTATAATAACCATTTTGTGCTTTAATTCACCTCCTCATTAGCTCCACTTCAGTTGATAAGTGGTACAATTATCTGATCATCTTCATTGAATCTATGGAATCCTTACTGAAAGTCCTCTTTTGTTTTCCAGGTGCGATCTTCATACAGGGCTGGGGAGCTGTTTGTCCAAACAATGGTGCGAGAAAAGACCAAGAACGCTGGTGGCTCATAGTTATGTCTTTGGTTCTACGATTGTGTATACTAGGCAACAGCAAACGAGGTTGTAGCACGGGCATTACTGAGGAGAGAAAATTCAGTTGTTTTGAAGTCAGTCAGCTTTACGCATTCTTTGGTGTATGCTTCATTATTTAAATTCTTCATTAGATAACTGACAATATACGTAAGTTAAATTGAGAGAGTAAAAGAGAACACAAATTTCGAAGACATCATACAAAAGAATAGCAGTTGATTTACCTAAAGGAGGGTGTTTTCTCTTGTGCATTTGGTCATTGGTGGACATCGGTGTTTTTGATAGCTTACTCTTGTTGCCATTTTATTATTTGATTTAACTGAGTATGTCTAAAAGAAAAATTCTCAATATTTGTGCTTAACAATCATCGAAAGAAGTGGATTTTGTTCACTCTTAATGCCTGGTCATCGAAAGAAGTGGATAAATAGTGTTTTAGTAAAGGAGAAGATTTTTTCTATGTATCGAACTTTATACCTGGGCTGTGATCGGCTGTTCATGAATACGGTTTTTGTTCAGCGATATTTCTTTATTAATAGACGAAGCCTTTTTTCTTAACAGGAAAGTATAACTTTAATAACCAATAACGAACTTATTTAATAGTAATTTTAATGTATATTAACAACGCAGTGTCCTTGACGTTTTACCAAGTTGTTAGATACTAACAAATTTTACATTTTTGTGAAAAAGCGAAATAAGCTCATCATTTGAGGAGCAGTTTGGTCTAGGTATCCAAGGTTATTTTTAAGAAACTAATTAGTCTAATAAAACCAGGTATTACATATCTAAAATATAAATACACGTGATTTGACCCGGTAAAAAATATCATAAGTTTTTTGTGTAGCATTGTGTTGCTTCTGTTTTTGGTAAGGTCGTTTTCCTTAATAAAATTGCACTTAAATGGTATGCTTGTGCAATAAAATAACCTTGTTTAAAATTAATTTGATTTGTAATGTCTCTTCCCTGTACTTCGATAGTTTTAAAAGATAAATCATTGTCCATCAAGTTTTTTAATTTAAGTTGTATATAATATATATTCATGAATTTACTTAATTTTAATTGAATTTGAGTTAGTTTTTTTAATTAAAAGTTGAACTTTTAGTGTAAAGAGATTTTGTTAAAATATAAGCAAATATTTGGATTAATAGATTTTATCACTAAAAATTTTATCAAAAAAGGTTACAAAAGTACATTTGTTAAACGTTTCTCTTTAGTTTTTTTTATGCTAATACTTTCTCTTAATGTTGTTAAACACTAATTTTAATGCGCATTCTATAAAAAAAAGTCCCCGATATTTGTTTTGAATAAACATTAACCTTCGGTTTCAATCACCTGAGGATGCATTCAAATCTTACTGGATTCCACCAAGTGACAATTTCAAATCTCTGCATTCATTATAGATTCTTTGAATGTTTTTCATTTAACATTCAATTTTGTTCCTCAATTTCAAATATTATAATATAATATTAATCCAATTTTATTTCAATTTGGAGCATAAAACATTTCTCCTTTTATTATTAGATCGAATGAGTGGGTTGGGTAATGTTCACTGGCTTTGCTTAGGTAGGTGTTCTTTAAGCAAGTGTGACCACTGGAGAAACACACCATGACCAGTTCTTTAGCTTGAAAGACACATAAAATGCAATGAATAAAGCAAAATAATGAGTTAGTTAATGCTGTCATTTAATGGCCAACTAATCAAATTATCCTCTTTTTTTTTTTTCCAAAGCAAAGTTGCCCAAGAAAGCATGATCCCCTATAAATTGAACTAGTGCTCAACAATTGATGAGACAAATTGAGAAGAAAAGTCTTCTATTCTGACTCCACAATTCACTTGGTTCACCCCAACTCAATAACTCTATCCATCATTGTGTACATTACTTAAGCCAAAACAACCAATCAGTTCCTTTATTTTCAATATCACCTTCTAAATGTTGATACTGCAAAAGATAGTCACATTCCCTTCCAAAACAATCATCAACAAAATAGCAGTTTTAATAGTTTATTTGCTTTTCATCATTGGTGTTCTGGCTTCTGATCCTGATCCAGTTATGGACTTTTGCATAGCCAAATCAGCAGACAACAGCTTAACTTGCAAGAACTCATCCACAGCAACAGTGGAAGATTTCACCTATTCTGGCATTAAGTTTCCTGGGAACTTCAAGCAAACTGGCTTTTCTTCCATGGCAGTGAATCCAAATGTGTTTCCGGGTTTGAACACTCTGGGAGTGTCATTTGTTAGAGCAGATTTTGGTGTTGGTGGTGTCAATGTGCCACACTTCCATCCAAGAGCAACAGAGGTTGCTTTTGCGCAGGAGGGAAAGATTTATTCAGGATTTGTTGACACCAGTAACAAGGTTTTTGCCAAAGTGTTGGAGAAAGGAGAGGTCATGGTGTTAAGAGTCCTAGTGCACTTTCAAATGAATGTCGGAGATGGCCCTGCTACCATTTTGGGAAGCTTTGACAGCCAAAATCCTGGCCTCATGAGAATTCCTAATGCAGTTTTTGGTTCTGACATAAAGGAGGAGCTTTTGGACTGAATTCCAAGGAGCTTTCCAAGTTGAAGAACAGATTTTCTTCTATTTAAAATGTCTTTTTTTTTGGTTTATGAATACTAGGGTTCAAATAGAAATATTGAACCTGAAATATTTCAGTGAGGATTTAAGATTCACACATGCAAAGTGGAAGATTTAATTACAATTATACCTACCTGTGGCAGAATGTGGCTAATAGTTGTTATTTTAACGAGTATCTTTAATAAATCAACCCTTTTTACTTCAAGGGCTGATTTTAGAGCTTCCATAATTAAGTGCAAAAGTGCTTCCGTTTTGAAAAGTCACTTCCCTTCAGTTAAGGATGGAGATTAAGAGGAGTTTGAACTGATTGGTACTTTATTTCCAACTTCTTGCTTTTGCTTTCAGGACATATTTTAAAGTCAACACAATCATTGACATTTGGTTCAATTATACACTTTTCAGGACTTGTTTCTTATTTGTGTCTTTACTCTTTACTTTCCATTCTTACGTTTTGCTTATGGCAGGGTGTTTTTAAGCAGCAGCATCATTTCAAAGAGGTTGTAACTGCTTCAAAAGCTCATTTCTTAATTACTCCCCTTCCCCCGTTTGGTTGTTGCACCTTTTTTACTAGCATTTTGATTTGCTTTCTCTCACGTGCGCTTAGGTGTTATACTTTTTTTATTGGGGAACCAAACAAGTCATGACTATAGGTGTCAAGCACCTTGAAAAGGAGGACAAATAAAATACTCTTCATAGAAGTAAAATTAAAGAATTGTATCCATTTATTTTGTAATATTCTATTTTAAGGTTTCTCCCTCTTTGTTTAAATTTTATAATTTTTTAAAATAAGTTTCAAATCTAATCTTTCACATTTCAATGGAGCAAAAGTGCTTAGCTCTTTAGGATAGGTTTTTATATGCTTTGATAGTATATTAAGAAAATGGAATTTAAGTCAACATTTCCTAAAAAGATTGGATGTCAATTAACATATGAAATAAAGCTACATAATTAAAACACTAACATAGCAATAAGAACGAAATTAATTCTAAGTTTTAAGACTGTTATTCTACCAAGAAGATTGGTTGGTTTTGCATCAACACAAGTATTACTAATACATAACATATATATGCATTTTCATTGCTTCAGTAATCTCCACTTAAATTACAAACTAAAGGGTAATCTGGCTGTCCTGTGGAAATCAGAAATACAAATCCAAGCATAGTGTTATCCATCAGATAACATTGATAATGAAAAACATACAACCATGTTCTTGGAGGCTCACTAGATGATAAAAACAAACCTTTATCAACATGATTTGTTTAAGACTGCTTGCATTTTCCATAGACATTTCATTGATGTTATGGTTTAGAGCAAAGCACTGAGCATCTCATTCCAAATGTCTGGCACCCCAGGGAGGCACCAATGGCTGCAATCAGAGGAAAGACCTGTGCTTGCTTTCTGCCTCTCTTCACTCATTGCCCTGCTATACACTGAAGGATGGCCATCTCTTCTGAAAGCAGTCATGGTTGTAATATCTTGCAGATATACTGGAAATCTCATCCTCTTTATTACTCCTTGTAGCACTACTAGAGGTTCAGGAACATGTAGGTGGCTGAAGAATTGTAAAGGCTGCCTCTGCTTATAGCATTTCCAACCATTTTGCCTACATGTAAAAATATGGAACAAGAGTAGCTGAGTGAAGTAAAAAAATTATGCATTCTGAGCCTCTAAAGCGAGCAATTCGATCATTGATGTGAAAATTGATAGCTGACATTACATGCATGTATTTGAAGATTTTCTCACCAAGAATTGAGGTTGTATATTCTATATATGCCTATTTTAGAGGAGTCAAATCCAAAGAGTTTGTTTTCATTAAGCAATCAAAATTATTTCATAGGATATAGATAAGATATTTCTAGAAGAAAACTAATATGAATTAGTTTATTTTATTTTTATGATAGAATCAAATTATCATAAAGACAAAATAACATAATTGATATTGGTTTTCTTATAAAAGTCTTGTATTCATATCTTCTGAAAAATTATATTGTACCTGTTGTGCCTAGGTGACATGCTTCGAAAAATGACTCGTGTTTTTCTAGGGTTCAAATTAAGATCCACCCATCTTGCCCATGTGCTGAGTCCTTTCTGATAGGCAACCATAGGATTCATCTTTGTGATGATGCTCTTTCCCTCCATGTAATAATCCCACCTGATATTCATCAACAATGAATCCATTACTATGTGATGCTGGTCAAAAGTGTTAGGTATCTTTTGGCGCATGATCAAGGACTATCAAAAAATTTAAATTGTGCAGAAAGAAAAAGCTTTCTTACGAGCTTGTTTGACCAGAGTGAGTCCACCAGTGAGCTGAATCAAATACAAGAACATCAACTCCTCTCCAATACCTTGCATTATCTTCAATCAAATCCAAATGTAGAATTCTCTTGTTGTTGGACTCTTTCTTCAGTTCTACCAACAACGGTGCCCAGAAGAACTCAATTGATGTCTCAAAATCCTGCAAAGTGAACAATAATATGGGGTCAGTCATTTTCAAAAGGAAAAGAAGAATAAGCTCCATTGTTTGATTGATCTCCTACCATAGCACGGAAAGCCATTGAAGGACCATTATAGGTCACCTTTTTCCGATCAGTTGGAATAACTTCTTGAACCAGGCAAACAAGAGATTCCCACTGGTTTCTCATTATGGAATCACCCACCAGCATTATTCTCTTGCCTCTCATTTTACCAAGGAACCCCAGTGCATCAAACCTGTAGGTGTTGTCAGAAGCAAAATTTATATACAACTTAGAATTGATTTACTAACTAACAATTGCCTAAGCTCTCTAGGTTCAAGTAAATTGCCCAAATTTTGAACTATAGCAAACAAAGAAAAATTATATGGATCATGCATGAATATAAAATAATGGTGATAATCTGTTGACATTGTGAAAAATTGTCCAAGTTTAAGTACTGTGAAAACACCTTGGGATAGAACAACCATTTGGCTTCCACTTCCATTTCTCATAGTCAGAATCTGGCCTTCCATTCTTTTGACATGTAACTGCAGTGGCGAGGTAGGGACAGTTGGAATCATAGAGGGGGTACGATTGATCAAAAACCCATTTTCCTACAGAAAAGTCACATTTTTTCCAAGAATCTCTCTGGGTCTGCACCATGTTAAAGTCTTCATTTTCCATGGCAGTCCAGCTGAGATCATCCTGGGGATTGATCAGTGATAATGTGCAGTGGAAGAAGCATAGCAGGTTGGTGTAGAAGAGAAAGGAGAGAAGAATAAGCTTTAGTTTTGCCATGGAAGCACAAGGAGAGAGCATAATGTGAGTGGAAGGCCTCTGTAATTTAGAAGGGTCTTGTGTTGAAAAAAAGTGTTTCGTCAAGGCATGACTTCCGGTGGTGTGGACCATGGACAAACCTTACTTTAGCTTGTTGACATTGCTGTACATTCGGGTAATTGATATCTGTAGCACTTTTCTTCCTTTTACTATAATTGCTGATTATCTTTTTACTTCTCTAATGATTTATATTGATATTTAGAACATAGTGCAAATGGTGTATTTGACTGATATGGCCGTAATTTCCTTTTGCTTAATAGATTCATAATTTGAAGTTGCAGTGTTGTAAACGATTTAAGGAGAAATGCTAAACTTCTTGCCACTAATTGATATTTTTTGAACTTTTTATGAAATGAGGTTAATGATCGTGCATGCAAATGGACGTCAAAATAAACCAAGGCTTAATTATTTGGGGCCATTACACTTTATTAGGAAAATGTCCATCAAGGCATTGATAGGAAAATGATTATTAAAATAGACATTATTATAAATATAGGCTAACTTCTAGGATCGTATTGGAAGCGCTTTACACATAGAACCACATTTCGACTTGGAACACCATCAAATCAATTTAATTCGTTAAAATCATTATACAATTCATTTAAGTATTTGAAAGAACTTTTAAATCATCTAGCATAGACATAGTTGAGGACGTTCACATGAATTGATGGAAGTGTTGCAGTGTTGTCTGCTTCCGATAGGGAAAATAGATAACGTAACAGATTGGACACGTTTTCAATTGAGCAGAAATGTGCACTAAGCAGCAAGAATTATGAACGTGTTAGAGTGATAAAAGGACTCAACCAAGTAACGCTTCTGGGTTACTCCACCATATTGCTCGAGTACTTGCTAGGCGAGTTATAAGCATTTGACATTAAGTTACAATGTTGTAATGCAGGTTCTGTTTGGCTGCTAGGTTACTAGTGTGTAGACTTGAACAAAATGTTACGGGTAAGGGGTCCATAAGGTGAACAAGCAACTCCTTAAGCCGAGGTACGATGAAATAAATATAGCAAAATATGGAAATTGATCGCATAAAAACTAACAAGTTTAACTTACAAGCTCAAGTGAATTGAAGGTGCTTTGCTCAATACAGAAACGGAAAGAGACTTATTTTTCTCCATCAAAATAGCCTAAACAAGAATTACAAATACTATGAAAATAAACAAACTGCGAAATTGGAATGAGCGAATCATCATGCCATGGGTGCAGGGATTTCCTTGAAGGGTCCTCCGGTCAAAATATTTTGGGCTAATAAAGCCTGCTGCTAGTGAAGCCCAACGAAGAATAGATCAACCACGAGAATACGTCCCATAAACTTACTTGGGAAGCCCAGTTTCATCGTTAAGAAGTGCTTGACTGCTATCAGAAAGCAAAACAGGTCCCCTGCCAGGTCTGGTACATATGAAGTAACTGATATCGCCCCTGTATTTTTGCGATGGAATGTTATCTTTAATTTCTGGAGGAGGTGGCAAAGCTTCTACATCCTGTATTCCGTTGATCCCAGCATCCTTTGCAATTGACTTGTCACCAATAATGTAACTGAAGGGAGAGTGTTTTGCAGGTAACTAAGAAATTCAAGAGATGGACAAAAGTCTAAGAATGGTGTATGCATGCAACTTGAAAAAGTTAAAAAGCACCTGTCGAGGTCATCTGAATTCGGAGGGAAGTAATAAAGCAGCCTCTGAACCAGAAGGGTAGCAGCTTTCCTGTCACGTGCAATTAGAACAGCATTTGGCCCCGCATCAAATGTATAAGCTACCTGCAAGTCAAAACTACATAAATATTTACATAGAAATATACAGACCTGTATACTTGTTTCTTTACGTGTGCCAGTGTACACAAAACTGGAGATAGGAAGTAGTTCTCTTTCCATTTGTTTCCTTGCAAGTAAAGATGAAAAGCAAGAAAGGAACTTCCGAAGAAGTCAAGAACACTGGTGTTTTGAAGCATGATCAGAAATTTGATCGAGTAAGCTATTTCAAAAGCTTTGTAAAACAAGTAGGCCAAATTTCAGCACTCCCATAATAACTAAATTGTTTTGTTCTTTAAAATTTTGTCAGGAGTGAAATGCCCATATCTTGAAGCCTTATTCTATATTCCTAAATATTTAGTGGGATGGGATTGTCTTTATAGCTTTCATCGGGTGCTCAGCTCACAGTTATTCAAGGAAGTTCCTATCTCAAACAAATAGACTGGATAGCCTGAACTTTTGTATCTCTTTTGGTACTTTGTTTCCTTCTCTGTTCTGCACTTGCATGAACTAATTATCTAGTTCTTTTTTTCTCTAATCTTAAATAATTCTTTCATATAAAGAAAAAAATATGCTTAAGAAAACAAGTTTGGTTATTACTTATATGCTGCTAGGCTCTCTTAAAAATAATAATAAGAACAAGAACACTAATAATAATATTTCTCAGATTATTCAGGTATTAATTAAACTTGGGGGGATATATCCTTTTCGAAGTATAATGATTATGACTATGATACGGTCAACTCAGAGAAAGCAAAAAGATTGGTCCCTAAGTTTGAACTTGAAAATAATTATAAAAGATTATTATCATAGAAATACAAATAATATTTATTTTAATTTGAGATAATCTTCACAAATTTTGACCATTGGAATAAACTGTGCTACATATGACAATAATAAGACCAATAAAGTAATTCAAACCTGGGGAGCTTCTTCTGAACGGTTCCACTTTTCGGCGATGCTGATTATTCTGATGAAAAAATGCAGCATCAATAATAAATTAGGTAAGAACCATGCCATACTTGTAACTCAATGACATACATATTATATTAATAACCACATCTTGTAAGTATAAGAAACTACCTGTGGGATGTATCATTCATGTAAAATATAGGGGGGGATGTATCCAGACAGACTGCATGAAATTGGTTGCTATCAGCACAGCTCAATTGTGAGAAAGATGCAAAATCACGATTTTTAATGGCTTCTTCCATTTGCAGTATCCGCTTTGGCACAATTTCCTACAGAATCCAAAATGAGAAAATGACAAATAAAAAAATTGAGCAAACTAAATCACTAAGATAGTTATTTATTTATTTATATTACAAAGGGCAACGAACAGCCCACAAACTTTTAAGCAATAATTAATAACTAATGTTTGATTTCAAACAATGAAATTGACAGCATTACAGTGGAAAATAAATTCCATAGTTAACAATGGTAAGTAGCTTGAAGTACGTTTCTTAGGGAGGACAAAATGCATCAGAATAACAATTTTCTCCCTGACTTAGTAATTAAAAGCCCATAATGTCAAGGTGCTGGGAAGAAAAACCAAGGAAAATCCCTTTCTTTAGTGTCTTACATGTGTATTTGGGTAAATAACTCAATTAAACACTTATTCAAGAAGAGCTTATTCGTAAGTGTGACTATCAAAGCTTATTGAAATAAGTTGATAAATTTGATTTGTTAAGCTTCTCCACAAAACTTGTTGAAATGAGCTAAAAAGACCTTAAAGGAAGGCCGTGAATCATTTCTACAAGTCCAAATTAGCTTCTTTGAAGCTGTATTGAAACAACCCCTACACAAGAGGAATGCCTTTATTGTAATAAAACAAAGTAAAATAACCATATACATGGATAACGATGCAAAACTTGTACACAGGGATGAAGTACCTTTGCCCTATGTTTTAAAAGTAAACTTGTTTCAACACTCTCACGCATTCCAGAGGTGCTACTTGTTTCCTTCTGCCGTGAACTAACCTAGAAATAGATAGCATGATGAGAATATTGAGTAAAGTATGTGATATGAGATGATACAATATAGCAGTTACATGGTGCCAAGATGAAATAGAAACATGTCATTTACAAAAAGAATAACATGATATTAAAAAACAAAATCAAGATCTAAATTTAGTATATTTATGATTCAATAATAGACATATGTAAGATACGTTAATAATACAAAGACAATTTTGTGAAAAAATGATATGATATCAGATAATAATGGAGCATTTTAAACTATTCTAATTCATAGAATAATGAAAAACTCAATTGGGAAATATTAAAAAGTAAAAGCACCCATACAAAAATGCAAACACTTACATGCACCGGTGCAAAAACTTAATCATACATGATATGGACAAACAAAGTTTAGAGTTCGTTGAGGGGGTAAAAACAAGTAACAAATTTCAAACATATGGAGTCCTATGATATGAACAAAACACATATTCAACTATTATTATCAGGTTGGCGAACTGAGAAATCATATCAACAGTGTTTCTATAGGATAAATAATAACATTAAATGAATAAGAACCACCACTTTTAGTAAAAAAAAAAAAGTCGATACCAAAGTGAAGTCACGTTTAGCAAAATAATAAGAAAAAATGAACTGACAGCGACAGCTTGAAAGAAAGAAATGGAAACTGGAAACCTATGGGCCTTATATTGACCACAACAACTATTTTTAATGAAATATGAAGTCAAAACTCAACAGCAAATTCATCCACTCAAAAAATAAAGACAGAAAGTGCCATACCACAGCAATTACAATAACAAGATCATCCCAGTGCTTTTCATCAGCAAGTTGAACTGCAAGACTATCACTTCCATTATCCTCCTATAAATGTCGAAAGGTAAATATTAGAAATGGATTCTCAGAAAACATGGTACTGTATCAAAATATAAATTAGAAAACATATAAACTTACTTTTCCCATTATCCACTTCACAAATCCTCCAAATAAGCTGCGACAAGCACTACCTGATCCTTGCCTGCACATAGTGACAATTTTAAAAGTGCAAAATGTTACTAAGATTCAAACTGTCCAAACAAATCCGTAACAGCTCACAAATTTTGAACCCATTAACAAAAGAAAAACCTTGCAATAGCAGATAGCTGGCTTTCATCTTCTTTGACATTCATTAGCTTCCCAAGGGCATAAGCTGCAAACAGAAAACAAAATCGTTATAACAGGTGGTAACTAATACTATGCCTAATATATAATATTAACAAGCACCGAGAACCTTGCTATTTCAAATAAGAAAGCATGGAAATTATATCAAGTTTGTAGTAGACACAACAAAACTGAAATTTGAGAATATACAGTGAGATGCAATATTCAAAACATTATTGAATAAAGAATGACGCTGGTCCTCTATGAGTCCAATTCTAAGGAATAAAACATACTTCATGAAAACCATTCTCCATGGCAGAATATTGAATCAATATTAAAACACACTTCAAACTAATTGTTACCAAAGTCCAGTATCCACAGGAAATTTTATCATATCAGAACCGACAACAATTTGTTTTCCTAGTGAGTTTATTTATCACCATCCTTGCCATATTTACTCTGGAATAACCAATGCCCTGTTTGATTTAGATCTTAAAGCAGCCAACCAATCACAACCAGATTTGAAAGACTGACTCAAGCAACCAGCATTAAGTTCAAAGTATGGAAAGCTGATCATTTTAAAGTATAGAAGGCAAAAGAAGTTTCGTTAGAACTAGGGAGCAAATGGAAGACTGTCCAAATCATGGCCAGTAGCCACAAAGCAATCTACTCAATTGTCACAACTGGTGAATGAAAGAAAGCCCAACTAAAAAATCAAGATTAACGTATGCATTACCAAGGCAGGCAAAACCCGCAGCTGATGAAGCCAGCCCTGCCGCAGTAGGGAAATTGTTGTATGAAGCAATGTGGACATGCAATTTGCTCCAATCCTCCTTTTTGATCTTAATACCCTTTTTCTCATCCTCTACATCACAAGCCCGTGTGCGAATCTCCCTTAAACAGCTCTGGAACCTGCCCCCAGAAAGAGAAATCTCCTACACTAACCAGCATAATCAAATTCCATGAATAGAAACAGAAATAAGTATAATAAGAAATCTCTATGTCATCATCTAGGCATGCCAGAAGGCCTCCTTTTTTGATCCCTTTCCATTTTTTTTACTCGTCAACCTTTCCAATGACTAAACATTATAGAGAAACAAATCTACAAATAAGCAGTTGCCCTTTGTGCAAGCGCCAGAACGGAATGGCAGAAAATAAAAGAGATGCAATCAACACGGTCAAATTGCACAATGACTAAGACTCGTGTAAACTTTTCAACAACCATTTTATCTACACACGGGGATGTCATGATCACCCCCAAAATTTTTAACTTCCTTTAAGTTCCATGTATAAAAAAAATGCCCCCACGCGAGAGAAAGAAAACTCGAGGCATTTTGTATTGGGGCCCTTTGAACACAAATCCTGCCTCCACCATTTTTGAGAAGAACATTAAACGATTTAAGAAAAATAAATAAATAAAAAAATCTCCCTAATTTAAAATCAGCTCATGCAACAAAATTAACTCAATAACAAGTTTAATTCATTTGATCTCGTTGATTTATTCCCTTTTTTTTCCTCCAAATCTATCAAAGATTCACACTAGATGCTTTTGAACATGACTTCTTCACCTGTCCGAAGACATAATAACCCCGCTTCTGTTTCTAACAAAAACCAATTCACAATAGATACGCACGAAAACGTTGATTTAATTCCCAACAACCAACAAAAACACAAACAAAACAAAAGAAAAATAACATAAACGAGACAGAAAAACCAAAATTTACCTTGCCATTGAGCCACATGCGATCCTGTTGGAAAGTGGGACTAACAGCAACAGTGGTGGTGGTGCAGAGGTGAGCGGGATCGAGAGTGACACTGATACTATCGTTAACCGGTAAGATCAGGGTTTCGTCTCTCTTCCCCCAATACTTGATTACAGCAATGTTCGTTGGTGTCTGCGCAGTCACCATCACCACCCAATTCTGCGACTCACTCGCCATTGCAATCGATCAATGAACGTTTCTCCGGAAAATTCAAATGGCGTAGAAAAGAGAGATCTGAGATTGTGAATGCGGAAATTGAAGTAAGAGAAAATTATTGGAAGCTGAATGCGGTGTTATATAGCATGCAAACAAAACCGAAACCAAAGCCAATGCATGGATTTTAGTCCTTCCATTTCATTTTCATTCTCCTTCTCATTCATAAATAAATGCATACTTCTTCCCTTCTGTCAACAACTTCACCGGTATTTAATAATTACACTTAATTTTTCATAAAGCCATCACTAATTGTAATTAGTTAGTAAGTAGTACTTGTGTATTTGAGTCACGGGATTTCTTTTATCTTTTCATAGCAATTTTTTTATATTTTAGTAATTTAATAATATAATAAGATGTATTATAAATTTAAATTAAAAAATAAATATAATTAAAATATACTTATTTTGAGTTATTAAATAAGTGTTTTCTATTTGGTAAGTGTGAAAATATAATCATCTTTAATAAATAATTTTATCTATGAAGTGTATTGTATTAACTTACAATATTTATTGCTATTAATTAAACTGTAATATTAATAAAAGTATTTTAGTGCAAAACAATTAATACTAGTTATAGTTACAAAACTACAATAATTCCTATCATATTCAAATAGAATTATATCTGAGAAAAACATCTAGACTCTTCTTCACCAAAATACATATTAAGTTTCATAACTTTATTTCACATGACATTTTTTTAGTGTTTAGTAAGGTGACATGATAGAAACGGTGAAGTAGACTTGGTGTCAAATTATTATAAATGATTAATGACATTTTTCATCTCAAAATAAATATCAACAAAACTGATACATTATTAATTATTAACCGTATAATAATTTTTTTAGGGAAAGTTTGTACCACGTGCAACACCTTCCTTTGTTTGTAGTATCCTCGTGTACCACGAGTAACAACATGACACATTCACCATCTTATGCATGCCACCAACTTTCCACATGCATGGCGTGCTCCCATATTTTAAATAACCAAATTAGAAAATTAAATCATTTTACACCTAAGTCTCCTTCCATAAGTTACTTTATTTCTTAAATAGTTATTCCTTTCAAATCATTTTGAATGTTTTGGTTAAAAAAATAATATTTTGCTTCCTTTTCATTTACAATATCAATAAAATACTAATTAGTTTTCTATTATATATTTAATTAGGAAAAAATAAAAAAATGATAAATGTATTTTTAGTTTTTATATGAAATGTTTAATTTGTGTTTGTTATTCTTGTTGAATAAGAGGACTAACATTGTTAAAGTGATAAGTAATGATTTGTTAAGAAATGCTAAAAAATATAAGTTGACCTTTAATAAATGAATTTTGTTTACAGTGGATGCACTTCAAACTATAAATTGCTGTATATCACTTCATACAGATATTAACAAAACTAGTCAAATAGTTACAAGAATTGACCAAAAATTCCTTACACAAAATTAAAAGTTGCCAAACATACTTTAATTGTTTTACTCAACTTTTTTCTACTGTTAGAAGAATAGACCAAAAATTCCTTACACAAAATTAAAAGTTGCCAAACATACTTTAATTGTTTTACTGTTGTAAAACAACTCATATGGTCCCTAACATTAAATTATCTTTCTACTAAAACACCCGTAATTATTTTTGTTTATAAATGATAAATATTTTCTAAGTGTCATAAATTCCATACAATTTATAATATTTTAGAAGATGAGAAAAAAAAAAAAAAAAGGCAATCAAACCTATCTTGAGACTCCTTATTTCATAACTGAGATTTGAGGAAAAAGAAAATTATGAAGTAATTAAAGTTAACACCACAGAAACACACTTCCGAAGTTACA
>Ga0209489_103198_pt1 | contig 32266 bp, 20 predicted proteins | sample SiratrowhiteBW_FD_187527 | JGI IMG/M metagenome (GOLD analysis project Ga0209489, IMG submission 187527) | Root nodule microbial communities of legume samples collected from California, USA - Siratro white BW (SPAdes) (version 2) | ecosystem: Host-associated > Plants > Roots > Nodule | place...
ACTCGGCGGTTGACTCGGTGGTTGAAAATTGGGTCAACACTGGAGGAAGGCCACTTGGGCTAACTTTCCTACCGAACGGGGAACTCATAGTTGCTGACGCTGGAAAGGTATTAAATTGTTAAAGAAATGAGTTTTGGAAATTTTAGTGAAAAAAAAAAAAAGTGAGGAGGTGAAATTTCAAAGTTTAATCAAATGATCTAATTACAAAAACATATTTTTTAGTATTAATTAGGATTGCATGATGATAGGTAAGTAGTTTAGGTAAATAACTTTTTTAATATATTTCATTTTTAATATAATAAAAAAATCGTTTATTTTATTCAAACTTTGTTAATAATCAGATGAGTTCAATTATATTAAGCATTATAACTGATCGTAGTCCTGATTTCTAAAAGTATTCTTCGTTAGAAAGCTATTATGATTTACTAATTTTTTTTGTCATTTTTTTTCATCATATTTTTCTTTTTATTTCGTTTTTATATATTTTTTCTCAACAAATAACCCGGAAAATCGGGTTAGATGTTAAACTTTTAATATTCGATAGTTATTTCGGGTGTAATTTAATCATTTGTAAATAATTTAGAAAAGGACTATTTACGCAAAAAGATAAAGCAAAAAATACTGGTTTATGATTTGCAATAATTTATCATAATCAGTTCTGGTACTCACGTGCTGCTTAAGAAGGAGAACCTTTGATAAAATGGTAAACCAGTTTTTAAGAATTTTACACACTGTTCAGCTTCTACGATATATTTTTGATGTTGTATTTTTTATTTTTTTTACTTTTTCTAAATAATATCCTTTAGCCCCTATCTGCGCGTGTGTGATGTACGGTTATTGCGGATGAAAATAGGAGGATGGAAAGGTGTATATTTTCTTTTCTTGAAAGAGTAATGTTAACACCCTAATATCCAAATCCATTTATTTGACACAGTGACATGTCAAAATAAATATTATTTTATTCGGTGATGCAATTGTGAAGACTGACGTTGTGATAAGTCTCTTAAATTTGAAAAAGTTCTTCACTTTTGCTCTTTAACTTTGATTTACAGTAAGTTTTCGTTCCACATTTGCTCTTGTTTTCACGTTACCGTAACTCTTTTCATTCTTCTTCTCCCTCTTGTTATCGTTGCCGTTATACCTGTTCCGTCTTCAACTATCCATGTAAACGTTTCACCTTAGTGAAAGTTTACCGTACTGTATTTTCGATTAAAGATTGACTTTTTATGAAAAAAGAAGTACTTTTGATGGTTTCATGGTTTAATTTTAGATTCCAACTTCTCCCATCCATAAAAAGAACTTAGTTATGTCATTTTTTTCTCAATTCAAACAGTCTACTTTGTATTCTTTTATTTTTCACTGCTCCGGAGTCCATACTAGAGAGCGCAAGGGAAGAATATTTAAAAAACGAAGGTTTATGTGCTAACTTACTTTCGTTAATTAGGTTTTATCTGTTAGATTTTTACCTTGCTTAGATGAATAAACTAGAGGAACAGTGTGACTGTTATTTATAATATAAGAAATAAATTATTTCAAATAGTTAAAGCAAAGCGAAAAAAAAAAAAAAACCAAACCTTAATACAACGAAAAGCTTAAACTTGTTTTCAATTTACTGTCAATACAAATATTATCAAAAGAAGGAAGTTCAACTAACGATGCAGGGATTGCTGAGAGTATCAAGTAAAAAGGAGGTTGAGCTGTTGGTAGATGAGTTTGAGGGCCTAAAATTCAAATTAACAGATGGTGTTGATGTAGCAGAAGATGGTACTATTTATTTCACAGATGCATCACACAAATACTCTCTTAATGATGCTGTCGTCGACATCTTTGAAGGGAAGCCTAATGGCAGATTCTTAAGATATAATCCAGCAACAAAGAAGACAACCCTGCTTGCCCAAGACCTCTACTTTGCCAATGGGGTTGCAGTTTCACCTGATCAACAATTTGTTGTCTTTTGTGAAACTACCCTGTAAGTTTTCCCAGCTTAAACTACCTTCAATTTTGACATATTTGTTCAATTTTCATCTTTGTACTATACTTTTAATTGAGCAATTTAATCCTTGAATTTTGTCATGTTAAATTGGAATCTTCCTGAACCTTAATCTAAATGGTAACGGAATTTATAGATACTAGTCATATTTTACTTAATTGATTTATGAATATTTGACGTGGGTTTTTTCCCATGAATGGAATAGTTCATAGGAAAAATAGTATATTTTGGTTTGTGTTAATTTGTGAATTGAGTAAAATATGATTGATATGATCAACTTTTGTTAAGACTTAGATGTTACACCAATATAGTTATCTAATTCTAGCATATGATAACATTTAGGGAATAAAATAACCTCATTAGAAATATGGGGAGTGAAATTATACAAGGTAAGGATCAAACTGCATTTAAGCCAATATAACATTATGTACTGCCATTTCTGTCAAATTGTTAATCTTATTTATGAGTTAAATGTGTAAGCAAAGGGTGTTCCCCTCTAAATTGGATCTGATTAATCTCAAACCAAACTCCTTATATAGTTTTGAAAAGTTATTTTTGCTCATTTCAAGCGCTGTTATGCAGGTTGAGATGCAATAAATATTACGTACAGGGCCCTAAAAAAGGGTCAATAGAGAAGTTTTGTGACGTACCTGGTAGGCCTGATAACATTCATTATGATGGACAAGGGCAGTATTTGATTGCAGTGTTCACGGTATTGTATCCACCAGCTTCATAACAAATCTTAACAGCAATCACTTGCCCACCAACTTCCATTCATTTTTTTAAAGAAAATGAAACTAATTATATTCAAAATGGTAGTTTTTAAAAACCATAGACTTGGGGAATATGACTTGTGACGTGACACTTAAACAAAATTATCATTTTCATGAAAAAAAGAAAAGATGGATGCTTTTGTCTTGTTTACTTATGAATATTTTTGTGCATTACTGGCAGGCCTTTACTCCTGAACTGGATTTGGCATTTAGATATCCTTTCATTAGGAAGGTTGCAGCAATTCTAACAAAATATGTGTGGAATCTACCTATGTCGAAGAATGGAGGATTTTTAGTCGTGGATTTAGAAGGAAAACCAACTGCACATTATTATGATCCCAAACTATCATTGACCAGTGCGATTAAAATTGGGAATCATATATATGCTGGTTCCATTTTCAACCCATTTGTAACACGTTTTGATATTGAGAAATATCCTGCTCTCCCCACAGTTTGAACAACAGTGAAAATCTTGTTTGTACAAGCAAAAAAGTTTTCTGCAGTGTCATGTTAGTGCCATAAAATGTAATTCATGTTAAACTTCCATTCATCTGTTATATGTTTAATAAAAGAATGGAATTTCTTGTAGAAACTCTTTCCAATTTATTGTTATCATTATTATTATTATTCGCTTCATTATCTTGAACATTTAACTACAATTTATCACACCCTTGGGGTCAAGAAAGGCTGCCCAAAGCTTTGGCTTTCTCCCTCAAAACATACTTCTGTATCTTCCCAGTTGAAGTTTTTGGAATGTCTTGAAAAACGACTGTTTTAGGAGCCATGTAATGGGGCAAATGGTCCCTGCAAAAGTTGATTATGTCTTGAGCATTTACATCAAACCCCTGTTTCAAGTTCACAAAAGCACAAGGAGTTTGGCCCCAGTGATCATCAGGCCTGGCAACAACTGCAGCTTCAAGAATTGCTGGATGGCTATACAAAACTGTCTCTACCTCAACTGAGCTGATATTCTCTCCCCCAGAGATTATTATGTCCTTCAATCTGTCCTTAACTTCTATGTAACCATCAGAGTGTTTCACAGCTAGATCCCCACTACGAAACCACCCACCTTTGAAAGCTTCTTCTGTTGCTTTCAAATCTCTAAAATATCCACTCATCACTGTGTTCCCTCTAAACATTACCTCTCCCATTGTTTTTCCATCAGATGGAACACTTTTCATTGAGGTAGGATCTTTCACATCAATTTCCTCCAAAGCCACATGGGGCACCCCCTGCCTGGCTTTCATCTTTGATCTATCTTCATGGGCCAAAAAGTCCCACTCAGGTCTCCAAGCACAGAAAGTGCCTGGACCATACGTTTCTGTGAGGCCATACAGGTGAGAGATGCTAAAGCCAATCTCTTCCATCTTGTAAAGGATCTGTGGCGGTGGAGGTGAACCTCCTGTCATCACCACCACCTTCTGATTGACTGGCTTTCGGTCGGTCAATGCAGAGTTCACAATCATGTTCAGCACTGTTGGTGCTCCTGCCATGTGTGTCACCTTATGCTGAGCTAAACTGTCAAAAATGATTTTTGGAGAGACCTTCCTAACACAGATATTGATCCCAAATTGTGATGCCACTCCCCATGGGAGGCACCACCCATTGCAGTGGAACATTGGAACATTCCATAGATAAACAGGAAAAAGGTCCATTCTAAAGAGTAGAACAGTTGCTAGAGAATTAAGATAAGCACCCCTGTGACTGTAGACAACTCCCTTAGGCCTAGATGTAGTTCCTGAGGTGTAGTTTATACTTACAGGATCCCATTCACTATGGGGTCTCACTACGTCAAAACCAGTGTGCCCATCAGCTAGAAGCCTCTCATAGTCATAACTAACTGATGTAATGTCAAATGTAGATGGACAATCAGAGTCAGTAACTAGAACTAAAATTGGCAATTCTCTAGCTTTTTTGCCTAGTAAGTCCAAAGCTCCCCTAGCAACTTCAAGGAGTTCGTAGTCTACAAAAAGGACCTTTGCTTGTGAATGCTCCAAAAGGACTGAAACCATAGCTGCATCTAAGCGTGAGTTAAGGGTGCATAGAATGGCTCCAGCCATTGGGACAGCAAAATGTAACTCGTACATAGCAGGGACATTGGGTAATAGGGTGGCAACCTGTGTAGTAACAACATGGAATAACATCAGTGATTCATTTACCTCAGGAAGTACGAAGACGCTTCCAGAAATTTGTTCCCTAGCATCACAAGTTTCATCATTGCAAATTAGAATTGTTAAAAGTGCAGCACATTTTGTAGAAACATGTGAGCATTGAAGTGCTGATGAAAGTTCAAGTAGCATTCACAAAATGGTGATATCTGAAAGCTACATATAGTAACTTCAAAAGAAAATTGTTCCATATTAAATTCTAAAATAGCATGCAAAACTACAGGGTTAGTTCTAATATTAGATTACCTGCAGATGTTCTCAAATCTAATAATGAGGCTTCACATCTCAAGCAAGCCTGTTTCTCCAGCTCCCAACACTTCAGCTATATCCTCAATCCATTCTTCAAACAAATCTTTCATTTCAATTCAAAACTTTCAGGTGTCGGCTATCAATTACTCTTCCAAGTTTTCGCCGTAGTCACCTAAGCCGATCACCACCATCTAAATATGGCCTAATTATGTTTTTTATCCTTAAAAATATTACTTTTTTAAAAAAAGAAATTAGTTTCTATTCAAATTTAATTTGTTTTAGCCATTAGCTTTTGAGGAGTGACTAAACATGCATTTTTTTCCACTTACACAAAGATTCAAAAATTAATATATTTGGTCCCAGGATAGTCAACAACTACCACTCCTATCAAGGACCATCTTAACTCCGGCCACTGAAAGAAACAATAATTTATCACTACTACTCAACACGTATCCAATGGGTTATGTCACTAAGCGCGTGGTTAATTTCAATTTTCAAAAACTACTTATAGCTTTAGAAATCATGAATTGATTTTGAAAAACAAGTGCAGCTGCATATCATCTAGAAGTACAATGACATATCAATTAAGAAAAGTTAAAACGTCCCTTTGTTATTTGTTATTTATATTTTTAAAACACTTGTTTCGAAAAGTTGTAACTAAAAACAGAAGAAAATTAAACAGGTCCAAAAATTCAGGATCAGACTCGCACTTCGAAAATAGAAATAACTCATCTTAAGAGAGTATAGTTAACAAAGTCATCTATTTTTGTGAGAAAACAACTATTACTCTTAGCGTGTGAAAAACAAAGTTATAATAGAATATCAACAGTTAACTTTCTCACTAACCGATCAATTATCTTATAAAAAATTCCACTGTTCATTGGTTGAAAAACACGCAGAAATGTCACCACAGTAAAACCAGAAGAAAGAGAAAGTGTGAGCAAAGGCAAAACTGACCACATCCCCGCGAGAAATTCCCAAGTGGGTCAAAGAAGAAGCGAGCTTCAAGCAGCGTTGATGGGTTTGGCCCCAGTTATACTCCAGAGATCCATACACGAGCGAAGTTCTGTCTCTGCAGACCTTGGCTGCTCGCTCTAGGAAGGTGATGGGAGACAAAGGAACAAAATTGGCAGAGCAACGAGAAAGACCCTCCGTCGATTCCCACGAACCCGGATCATTGTTCTGCGAAAAGCTACAAAATTTACGCGAATGATAGTGAGACGAGAAGACGCGAGGGGATCTGAAAAGTCTGAGAGAACGAGTCCAGAACATGGTGACTTCGTTTTAAACGATAATGAATGACATAACGGAAAAGAGAATCAACTCATATTCTGGCGAAGAAGAGTTTACTTAAAACATAAAAATCACGTTAAAAATGTTTTGTTTCTTTTCAGATTTTGTGGGGAGAATTGTGATTGCGGCTACTTAATAACACTTGTTTATTAGGAGCCTATTGACAAAAGCAACAAGGCGTTAGCCAAAAGATAAGGCTAACAGGATAATTTTGAGAAAACAGATCAAATAGGTAATCTCTACTCTATATATTAGTGTCTGTCTATAAGTTCACATTTTTTTATGATAATAAAATATACTAAATATAATTATCATTATTATAATAAAAAAATAATTACTAAATATAAAAGGGTAACATTATATAGTATTTATTTTTTATTTGTCTGTAAAAATTGTTTATTATTAAACCGAAGAAAAATATGTCTTTTATTATTAATTTTTAAACAAATATACGTATATAGTACTCGATGAAATAATAGTTTAATTTCCATAATTGCTTGTAAAAATGATTAAATTACTATTATTAATTCTTTTTCTTACTATTTATTTTAATAAGTAAAAACAGTGATTACTATTTTAAGGATAGAGCACTAAAAAAACGTGTATACCAAACAAAAAGAAAGTGGATCTTGTTTATTAATTAATATATATTTATTATTCATTTTAATAAGTAAACACAATTGTTACACTTTTAAATGTAAAATAGTACTAAAATATGTAAAAAGAAAATATTTATGAAAGTGTATTTTTCTATTAATTGATATAGATTATAGATTAAGTGTAAAATCATAAGAAAATGTAAAAAAAAAAAAAAATATCATTATAAAAGTGTATGTGTTTATTAATTGTTACAGTAATCGTTATAGATTATAAATTACGTGAAAGATGTAAGGAAATGTATTAAAAAAACAATTATGAGTGTATTTTCTTTATTAATTAACTGTTATAGATTAATAATAAAATCGTAAGAAAATATATAAAAAGGTGTATTATTTTTATTAATTAGTTGTCACATTTTTAAGAATAAAATATTAAGAAAAAATGTATAAAAAAATCATAAAGTGTATCTCTTAATTAATTATTATAGATATATAAAAAATTAATTTTATGTGTTGAAAAAGAAAGAAGCTGCTGAAAGATTGACTAAAGAAGATTAATCTTATTTTTCCACGTGTTACTTTAATGAGGATAAGGTTATCCATGAACTTATTATGTGAACCTATTATAAAATAAAAGAAGGTCATATTATATTTTAAGATTAAAGTGATTAAAAGATTACCATTAGTGTCATATCAAAAACACTCGGGTTGTTCAACTTATATTTGAGATACATGGATAATCACGGTGTCCATTTGCATGATTCGGTAATCATCGAGTTTGTTACCACGGATCTGGTTATGAAATTGAGTAATTTTTGTGAGTCCATTATTATATAAATAATTAACACGAGTATCTGCTTTTACTTTTATCTTTTATTTTTACTATATAGCTCACTTACTTTTTTATACATATTCAATCCATTACACATTTATTTACTTAAGTGTTGGAGTATTTTTTATAGGTGGACCTTCCTCGTTCTTTAAGACTAGAGTTCGGATCACGTAGTACTCAGACTCGGTTCAAGCCAATCCAATCGACCTTAAAAAGACACCTATTCGGATCTCGGTAAGAACATTTGGTGTCCACTATGGGATCGAGTAAAACTTTCCCTGACCAAGGTACTCAGTGTTACCCCACAACCGAACCAACAACTACTCACATTTCTACATCACCTGAGATGGATCCAGCAGCACTTGAGGCTATCAAGACCCATATGGAGAACATTCTCCAAAACAGCATGCAAGATGCCCTCACAAACCTTAAATAGGAGTTGGTGGACCAAAGGGAAGCACACTGGAATGAGTTGGAAACACTACAACGACATTTTACAGCCCTACAACAAGTCCTACTCATTCACGCATCTGAGCAAAGTCGACAAGCGATGCCAAAACGAGAACATGAAGGTGAAAATCGACCTCCTGGGGACAAAGTCCACAAAAGAGCAAGAACTAACCCTGGTGGACAATGTAGGGTCGTTCATAGCCCTTTTGTGGCAATGAACCGCGATGGAGGACAGACCAAGGCTGTTTACAGCTCCTCTGTTACAGCAGATCACAAAAGAATCGTCAAGATATCTAACAAAATTGATCGAGAGCTCGACTTCTAAGTAAACCCAACACCTTGCCTCAACCCCGAGTTAGAGGCTTACATGGAAGGATTTCAACCCTTCACTGCCAGGGTCATGGAAGCGCAACTCCCCGACAAGTTAAAGTGGCCTAAGGTAGACTCCTATGACAGAACCTCAGACTCAGATGCATACGTCAAAGCCTACATGACCCAAGCCAGTATTTTCTTTAGAGACATGAGAGTGCACTGCAGATTATTCCCCACCACCCTCAAAGGAACAACTTTGGAGTGGTGCTACTCATTGTCGCAGAACTTGATTGACTCGTTCTGAACCCTCTATTCAAAGTTTATAGCTCGGTTTATAAACAGCAAGCCAATGGCTACATCCTCGACCTTACTACAGCACGTGACTCAAGGCAAGAATGAGTCACTCTAAGACAATAATGGCTCACTTCGCAAAGGTCTGTCTGCATATAGCCAATCTACACCCAGCAGTGGTAATGCATGCGTTAACAATAGGATTAAAGCTCGACCTCTTCCTCAATGCCTTGTTTGCGGAGCCACTGTCCAACATGGATGAACTTCGAGCTCGAGCTCCAAAGTATATTACAATTGAAAAATACTGAAGCATCGAGGAGGTCAGAAATACCTCTCATGACCTCTACCCCAAAAAAGAAAGAGACTCGGCAGGTTCGACTCCTACACTCCACTCAACGTCAACCGAGATGTGGTGATCCAAGAAGCCTACAACTTGGAACTCATTCACCTTCTGTAACCCATGCAGACTCTAGACTTTGTCGATCATACCAAAAGATGTTGGTATCATTAGAACTATAGTCACACAACGGATGAATGCACGAAAGTACATGACCTTATTGAAGAGTTGATCAGATCGGGCTACCTCACTTGGTTTATCCAACAAGGCCAAAGTCATCTAGAACGTAGAGGACATGGAAATGGCCAAGGAGGTAGAAGGCAAGGTCAAGGCGGATTCCCCACGAGAGGGGCCAAGGTTGTGGTAGAGGACAAACAGAGACTTCAGCTCCTCAAAACCAACTTCAGGCTCTGTCAGAGCAAGAGCCAAAGGATCCCGAGAATGGCTCCGATTGTCGTGGACACATCCATACCATAGCTGGAGGCTTTGCAGGAGGAGGTAGTTCCAAATCTGCTCAAAGAAGATACTTTAGAAGTATTAACTTGATAAACAACTTACTATCGAGAACTCTTCCTCTAATCACATTCAGTGATTATGACTTCTGCATACATGATCCCAACCAAGACGATCCTATAGTCATCTCAGCGACTATCACCAACTGACGAGTCCATAAAATTCTCATAGACCCAGGAAGCCTAGCCGACATCATTGGTCTACATTTTTGAAGCTCGACATACCCATGTCGATGGTGAAATCGTACCTCGACCCCTTCGTCGGATTTGCTGGAGAAAGGGCACATACTAGAGGATACATGGATTTGTTGACAACCTTAGATTGAGATATGGTAGAAGTGAAGGATGGAGACAAATCACATAGGCAAGCACCATAGATGAAAATGTTAACGTTTTTTCAAAGACAAATCATCACGAAAATGTTTATGTTTGTTAGTCTAGTATTAAGGTTGAGATACAACTGAAATGTATGCCAAAAACAAATTTTTAAATTGCACATGTGAAACAAGTATAAGAGTAAGTCTCAAGTCACTCTACTAAACTCACATAAGCCTGTATAAAAGTTAACTAGTTTAAATCATACCAAATTTGATTCAATTATAAATGAAACTCAACTCAATTTAATTGGTAAATTGAATCAGTTGAATCATCGACTAACCAACCAAGTAAACACTCCAAACTTAATAATATCAATAAGTCTTAAATATGTTATATACATAATAAATTATAAAATTTTATTTTAAATCTCTAAAAACTATTTATTTGTATTTCATTTCTAACATTATATTGTATCTTTCAAATTAAATTTTAATTACTTTAAATCTTTATTTTCGTTGAATTTACCGTTTGAAGATACCTATCTATTTTTAATATAAATAGTAGAAATAACTTAATATATATTATTTGAAAACTTCTTAAATTGTGTAATACATGTTTCAACTAAAACTCACACGTCAATAATAACAAAGAAAACAATAACAAAAGAAACTTAGATCAAAATATTTAATTTATTAGATATTCAGTTAAAAATAATTTGTGCTCAAAATATGAATGGGTCTTCGGAAATCATAAACTTTGTTTAAACTTTTCAAACATTTCACTAGTAAGATTGAGAGAACCATGCATACATAACTAGACGGTAAATAAAGCAAAGACACCAATCTTGAGGAACGATTTACGTTCTTCCTAATCAGAACTACAAACAATTGCAAGGTCTTACAATAACGCCAAATCCTGGTTTTTAAATAGGAGGAAAACAATTGTCACTCTACAAATTCTAGAGGTACAAAAACAATTACATCGTTTTCTGTATGGCATAAATTTTATTCAGGACAAAAAATTGCATTTTCCCACTTGATGGGAGCAAAACAATGCTGGTAAAATTAGTTAGAAAAGAATATACGAGGCCGGTTTCATTTGGGAAATCTCAATCTAAAGCATCTATGACAGCATCCACAACCTCTTGGGTGGTGCTTGTCCCTCCAAGATCCTTTGTTCGGTATCTGCCATCCAGAATCACATGTTCCACAGCAGTTTCCAAACGGTCAGCAAAGGCAGGAAACTGAAGATGCCTAAGCATCATAGCTGATGAGAGAAGAAGCGCCACTGGGTTGGCAGTCTTTTCCTCTAATACTTGTTCACTACCAACATTTCCTGCTGAAGCACCTTGCTCAAACACAGCATGCTCAGCTCCAACATTACCTGCAAAAAACACATCCATGGTTTGTGGTGATTGTCAAGCAAAAGTCATATTTGAGGACAGAGAGCAGTAACTATTCCCTCACTACAAAACTCAAAGAGCAATCATCTCGATATCACTGTACCATCACAGACACTAAAATCACCATTCCATTGATATCACCATTACTAAGTGCGCCAATCAAAGCTTTCATCTCTAGTACTTCCCTATATACAAGTCCTGTATGACCAAAGAATCTACTGCACTAAGATGCAAAGTTTTACAATGAGTAAAATCGCTCCCCAGATGCAGAATAATGATCTTGTCACATACACAAATAAACTCAGCCTAGTCTTTTCAAGTGCTGCGCATTATTCAAACAACTGATAATAACAGGTAGCAACGAGCAAGGAGGTATTTTAAAATGAGAAAATCAGGTGAGAGCACTGAAGTTAAATGCAGTAGTAAGTAACAACCGTACCTCCTGGCATAACTCCAGTACCTCCGGCAATACCTGCTGCAGTATTTGCAACTAGATTTCCATAAAGATTTGGGGTCACCTTGCAAGAGGAAATAGAACAAGTGAACTTCAAAAACACTTCTATTAAATATCATAAACAAATTAAGATCAATGTTTTGCAAGACAGAACCATCAAAACCTAAGGTTATTGAGCTACCCGTTTGCAATGATTCTCACTTACACCAACAGATAAGGAAGGAAAATTTTATCTATCCCTTCAAATCAAACAACAGAACAAACACATCTGCCTATATGTTTGGATGGAGGTGTCCAGGGAGAACAGGATTGGCAGATGGACACTTGCACCCCTTATTTTTCTTAAAATTGTAACTAATATGTCAAATTTTTATTTTTCACCGCAAAATTTATATATTGACTCCACTGTCAAGTTATATATTGATATAAAAAGTGTATAAATCTATATACTATATGATAATAATATTTCTTATTTACTATTTTTAAAATCGTTGCCCTTAATCTTAGATCCGCCACTGTCCTGCCCCCTTTCCTGCAAAAATCATCCATCACATCACAGATTGTTAAACCGTTTCTTATCCCAAATCCTTGCTCTATGATAGCCAGTTTTTCATACTAATCTTCTGACAAACACGTTAACTAAGACGCTATCAATATTTCCAAGATAATGCAGTGAAGCAATAATCTTTCTCTCCTTTTTTCCACTGCCAACAATCTTAAAAGAACAAAACAGCAAACTTTGGGAATGTCACAATCCCTGTTTTATTCCTTAATTATTTAACCTTAAAATATTCTTTTACTTGACCAACAGCGAAAAGCCTATAGCAAAAAATGAAACATGATTTCTCCTCGACTAAACTTTGGTTACAAATTTTCACCCTCTTTTGTGCAACTACTCATTTCTCAGCTAAATTCTCTTGTAGATGTTATTAATTTATGCATACATAAACAAGGAAAACCCAACCAATTTACCAAATAATATCTGAAAAGCCCAATGAGCTCAAAAACCAATAATTGGTTTTTCACCAATAATCTAATGACACTAAAGTTTAAACAACCTTGCAAAACAAAAATGTATACATCTCTGCTTTTACTCCATAAAAACATTAGACAATTTCAGAAGTGTATTAATTATAAATAAGCATACCATAACATCAAACTGTTCAGGCTTTGAAACAAGCTGCATGCAGCAGTTATCCACAATAATTTCGTTATACTTGATTCCCGGGTATTTTGTGGCAACCTCTCGACAAGATTCCAAAAATAAACCATCTGCAAGCTTCATAATATTTGCTTTGTGTACAGCAGTCACAGTCTTTCTGTTGTTCAGGTAAGCATACTCGAATGCATATTTAGCAATACGCTCTGAACAGAACTTCGTAATTACCTAGCAAAATATTAGGATTGGATGAACCACAGACAAACCCATCATGCATCACGACAGAACTTCAAGATTTGGTAAACTATTTCTAGAAAAGATCACTATATAAAAAGTGATTATTGATCTAAAACAAACAAACTGATTCATGCACACTAACTTTTATAGAATTCTAATTTTAATTCTAATTTTACATCTCAAGAAACGGTAATAATAACAAACTGTTTCTCAAAGACAATAACTATCACCCTAAAGCTAATCACTTAAATTTATCATTGACCTTAACCTCAAAAAAAGTTAAAAATAAATAATTTCCATATGATAAATATGTACTTAACTAATCATATCACAAGATATAATCAAGTACAGAGAATATGTCTCAATTTTGACAGAAAAGTAAAAGGGGATAATTTCTATCCTAGAAAATTCTCTATAACTTCAGAAGAGAAATTCTCAAAAGCAATTCTAGCTTGTACCCCAGTAGATTCTCAGCACTAGTTGAAAAGTTTCTGCCAAAAAAAACTCACAAAAGGCAAGAAAAAAAAATAGTTTTTAGTTGATGAAAAAAGCTATTTCACACCTCTCAAATTTCTCACAGCCCTCCTCATTTTTTACTCTTCAGTAGCAAACCTTTAATTTATTTAAAAAATATTAGACCCATCTCTGTTTAAAGACATTTGAAAGAGTTCTCTATACAATAAAAAACAGAATTATCGTGTCGTGTCGTGTCTGTAATTTATCCCAAAGAAATTACTGGATAACGCATGTGAAAGTGAGAGGAGGCGAACCTTAAGGCTTTCGACGACGCCGGGAACGACCTCGTGTTCGAGGCCGGAGTACTCGCCTTCGGTGTTCTCCCTGATGACGACGATGTCCACGTTATGGTGGCGCGTGGGCAAGCCTGGGAGGTTGAAGCAGTTGACGAGGGAGGCGTAGAGATCGAGCTCCTTCCGGAGCTGCACGTTGAGGGAATTGACACCGCCGCCCATGGGGGTGACCAGGCCGCCCTTGAGACACACCTTGTTCTTCCGAATCGATTCCAGCACCTCCTCCGGCACCACCTTCATGTTCCCGTGGACATCGAACTTCTCAAAGTACACCGGCGCGTGCATCGCCTCCATCACCTGCTCCACGGCGCCCGTCACCATGGGCCCAATCCCGTCGCCCGGGATGAGCGTCACCGGCCGCGGTTTTCCGTCGCCGGGGCGGTGCATGTAGGTGACGGATCGGGCGGTGATCCGATTGGGCGAGGAGCGCGTGATGAGGTCCCTGAGGAGCGGTAGCGATCTTCTGGCCATTGCGTTGCGTTTTGAAAAAGGAAAAAATAAAATTGGATTTGGTGTTGAAGGAGCGTAAATGGAGAGAATATGAATTTGGAAGAATAGAGAAAAGTCCACCCCAACACAACACGCGATGAAGGGAAGGACCGAAATTGTAGTAGCTGGCTACTGAGAATTTGACTTTACATTTTCTCCATTTTTTATATTCCTTTTTTCTTTTAAATGATTCTACCAATAGTTAATAAAGGAAACTTTATTTCTCACCAATTTTTATTTTGCTTTTAAAATATCCAGTAAACAAATATTGAAGCACATTTTTATTTAATTTTAAAAACTAATTTAATTTTAATAGTTTATATATATGAATTATTCGTTAAATCAATTAATAATCGTCATCCTATTAAATATTCATACAAAATTATAATAAATGTGGGACCATCTTAATTAATTGATTTTGCTGTAGTAACAGCATCAATGGTAATTTATTTTTGTCCATCACACTAGTTTGTCCTTCAGCAACTCTATACTAAGTCAGATTTCCAAGTAGATTGCAACTTTTTGGGGTTGGGCCAAAGAGTTTTAAAAAATTAAGAAAATAAAATATATAAAAATAAGTGAAAAGTAAAATAAAGTATATATTTTTGAAATTTAAGTTATATTAATTAACTTAATATTAATTTTATATATAATAAATTAATATATAAATTATAATACTTTAGTCCACTTTAAAAAAATTAAAAATAGATTACGTTAACTTAAATAAAAAATTTAAAAAAATTGAAAATTTAAGTCATATTAATCAAATTAATAATAAATTTATATATAAATTATAATAAATGTTTTCAAAAATAATATCACTTATTTTTTTAAAATATAAGTAATGTTTTATAAATATGTGGATTCAATTTAAGCCTATTTAAGTTACGAGGGTAAAAAATATTTAGTCCGATGGAAGTTGTAATTTTTTTAGCTTTTGCCTTTTGCAACCTTAGAATTGCTAATTGTACCCATATCGACGGAAAGTGGAAGTATTTCGTCAATCTTTGGTCGTGGTAGTGATTTGAAGTTGGTTAGCCTAAGTTACGTGAAGAAGGTATGAATTGGTAGTTTCCTTTTCTTTTAATGGCTGCAAAGTTTCTTCCAAATCTCGAATTCTGAAATAGAGACTTTGAAAAATGGATTATGAAAGCTAGTTTAGTCAAAAATTAATTTGGTCTCTCAGATTATTATTTTTAAATATGATCTGAATTTTTTTAAAAATAACTCATTTAGATTCTTTTTGTTTAACGTAGTTAATCTAACTACTAATAACAGAGTAAGATGTTGTTTGTAGACATTTTTTGAGGTGGAAAGAACATTTTTTTAACAAGGAATTAGGGAGTTTTGTTCCTGAAGTGTTTACAAAATTTAGAAAGTAACTTTTTGTATTATAGTGATGTTAATAGTGATGATTGAGTTTGTGGTGTTGTTATTGTTGGTTTGTGTAGTGGGATATATTTTTATTGACTTTCTAAGGTTAATTGCATCTTTTAGTAAAGATTTTTCAAGCTAGTAGATGGTCTCTATGTTTAATTATCTACTATGGGTTAGATGATCCTTTTGTTCAGTGTTATAGGGTCTACTCATTCTCTAGTGTTCTAGATGATCCTCTAGTGTTAGAAGTTTAGCTTAGATTATTTTCTTTCTTCTATGCTCGTGCTCTATTTCTCATTTATATATGTCTTTTTTTTTCTTTAATATATGTTGATGACATCATTATCATAGAAAGTTCTTCCAGTGATATTCAAACTTTGATTTCCATGCTTCAAAGTCATTCTATTCTCAAAGATCTTAGTCGTCTACATTACTTTCTTAGGATTGAAGTTTCTTGGACCAAAGATGGATGTCTGCATTTATCTCAAACAAAGTATACAAAGGATCTTTTGCAAAAAACAGGCATGGCTTCTTCCAAGTCTCAACCTATCCCAATGGTGTCTTTCATACATCTTAACCAAGATGGTACTATGACTGTTCAAGACGTATCGGTTTGTAGTTGGTTCATTATACTATTTTCTCATTATTAAACTGAAGCTTACTTATTCAGTGAATAAGATATGTCAATATATGCACAATGTGCAAGAACATCATTGGAAAGTTGTCAAGGGAATTCTACGCTATCTTACTAGCACATTGAATCATGACATCATTCTACGAAGTTGTTCTTTTCTATAACTCATTGCCTTTGCTAAGACAAATTAGGGCTCGAATCCCGACAAAAAGAAATCAACAATTAAATACTCTATTTTTCTGGGTCAAAATCCTATTGCTTGGTCTCTTAAAAACATAAAGTTGTTTTAATAAATAACACTGAAGCTAAATACTGCATCGTCGTTGTTGCCTTAGCTAAAATAAATGGATTACCAATTTTCTACACGAGCTTCGCACCACGATGTCTACACAAAAGATCTACTCAAACGACCAGAGTGTTGTTCTTCTTACTTTTTAGAGCCTAATAAAATTTTTTTCTTTCATCTTTCTTCTTCTTTGTTCTTTCTTTTTTCTCTTATGATGAATCTTTTATTGTGGTTGTAAATGTTTGGTTTAGGGCTTTATGGTGAAGTTTTCTCTTTTAATGAACACCAATAGAACTCATTGTAAAGATCACAAACTATCAATACCACAATTGGTTGGTCATGTATGGAAGCATGTTTTGGGATTAAAAAAACTCCTACAAATGTTACAACAATTGTGTGAGGAATGACACAAATTGTTGTCTCAATTTAGAATATTCTTCGAGCAATGAAAGAATTGAAACTTCTTTCATGTGATGATCAAGCTGACAAAACTTTCGATAAAAATTATTTAGAAGCAACGTCAGAGTCTCATCCAATATTACTGTAAGATGACGATTAATACCAAAAGATTGATGAACACTAAAATAAACCCTTCAATCTAGAAGAGAAGAACAAAATTAAAACAAAGAAAGAACATGATTAAGTCCAACTCTATCTCTCAAGTCATCACCCACTTAATGGCAACAATAATCTAGTAAAAAATACTAAATTGAGTCATTTAAAAGAATTTAAAACATCATGAAATAAAAACTAAGGACTGAACTAATTTTTGATTGTTTAAGACCAAAAGTGGTATTAGCTTTATAAAAAATTATTCTCCAAATTGTTATATCTAGAAAGTTTTTATATTCTAGAAAGCATATTATAAAATAGTTGTATTATCATTCCAAGAAAAGGAATCTATAATAAGAAATGAGGAATTTAAACTTTCCCTAACCATAATTTCAAAAATTATTTATCAAAAATTATTGTGGAACAGTTATTTTATATTCCAAAAGACTTATTTCAAAAACTGAAATATATATTATGAAGTTGCAAGACGTTGCAACCACAAAATAATACACTACAAGAAAAAAGTTATTTAGAGACCAATATTTAGCTATCAAATAATATTGTTGCTAATTGTGACCAAAATAATTACCAAATTAAATTTTGGTTGCTAAATAACTACAAAATAGAAGTAATGATTGAATTTAGTGACCAATTAAATCAAATAATTGGTATCTAACATTAAATATCAAAGTTTTAATGATATATGTCATTAGATTCTAAATTGGTATCTACAAAATTTGAGACCTCATTAAATTAAAACTAAGAACTGAATTAATTTTTGACTGTTTAACACCAAAAGTGATATTAGCTTTATAAAAAAAAATATTCTCCAAATTATTGTATCTAGAAAGTTTTTATATTCTAGAAAGCATATGAAATAGTTGTATTACTATTAAAAAAAGAATTTACAATAAGAAATGAGGAATTCAAAAACTTTCCATACCATAATTTAAGAAATTATTTGAGAAACATTTATTTTATATTCTAACTTATTTCAAAAAAGTGAAATATATAATATAAAGTTGCAATCACAAAACAATATTGGTTTCAGGTGCAAAGTCGAGTTTCAACTATATAACAATGTTATCAATAGCAGAAGGCCAAACTTCCAGTGGATAAAACACTTCCATTACAGCCTATAGCGCCACAATAGCATGCCTCCCTTCACAAATTGCCTATGGAAATTCACAAACGCCAGACAAAACTCAAATTGCAGCAGCAGTGAAGGAGAGACGAAGGAGAATGGAGGAGTAGGGTTACCGTGAAAAACCCACAAGGGCATTTTTTGACTTTTGCTCAAACTAGGGGTGCAGGTACTAAATAAGGGATGCAGAAAGCAAAAGTCTTTTCCTGATCAAGTTTGAGAGGCAATTAAGCTTTTAATGAAATAGAGAATGTTACACAGCTGAGATAAATGAAGAGAGCAGGGGAAGTTTGAAAGATGAAGGGAGGGTTAGGCAAGCCCCATGGAGTTAGCAAATGGGTGAAACCTCATTGGCTCAAGGATTTCATGATGTCAAAACAATATTAAGACTTTTCTCAATTCCTCTACCTCGTAAATGTTTTTTGTTTCATCAATTGCTATTTTGTTTTTCTTTCTCGTTTTTTTTCTTAATTAGTATTCTTGTTTGGATGTAATTGTCGGAAATGTTGAAAGAGGTAAATTGACTTTAATTTCTTTTTTTTTTTTTCTATACTGCTTGGAGCTTTAATTCAAAGATTATGAGATTGCGGAGATGATGGAGACCATGGAAGCGACTTTCATTGCTACAACAGCACATCACGAAGGATCCTTTTATGAAATTTTGCATCAATATGGAAAAGGTTTTGAAGCAATTTTCTCATGTTTCAAATATTGATCACATGATTTACTTACAACTTGATTTGGTTGCCGTGGAAAAGTTAGTTAAGAAAATGTTTGCCTGTGATTTGTCTAATAATCACACACGGTTTCAAAGTTAAGATAAAAAAAAATTAAATACATCTTTTAAGACTTGTAATATAAAAGTAATTTCAGAAATAAATTCTTTTTCCCTTAAAACAAGGGAATGAAAAAGTGGTTTCGTTTTCCTTAAATACCAAGTGAGAACTTATTCTAGCATAAAGTTCCGAGTTTCAAAAATGAAAAATACTGGTGATTGAATCTTATCCGAATATTTGAAAAGTAACATTTAAGACCCATAACAATTATGAGTGTGATATCATTTTTACCATGATTCCTGTAATTCCCGAGCAATAACCAACTTTTCAGTATAGGAAAAAACTATTAAAGAGCGTGGTTAAGTGTGCAAGCCTTGTTGAGATCAGCTTCTTTGCAAACAATTAAATGTTTATTTATTATTTTCATTCAGTAATTGAGTATAAGATAGTGTGTTAGTACCTTCCCTACACGTTCTGGACCTTAATCCAGTTTTGCAGATCGATTCTTTATTCTTGGTTTTTCCATAGTTTTCCATAATAAATTATGTGGTGACTCCTCTCTTTGAAAGTAATTTTTATAATCCTTTCATGATTCCAATTACGACAGATGACAACTCTACTTGTCAACTCCACTAGAGACCTTTTTAGAGAGTCAGACTTAATTAATTGAATTAGTAAAAATGAGGGTGATTTTTTGAATGTTTATATTTCCCTTTCTTTTGTATATATGCTTGTTTATGTTATTGCTGAAATATTGAACCTTAGGGTAAGCAACATGTTATATCTGTCTGGAAATTTTTCTAGCGGTTTTGCAGGTGGGGGTTGGGTGCATTATTCTTCCTTCATACATCTTTACTTTTGTATATATCATGAGTGAGACCCTATACCCAGGTCTGTGGAAGCTTAGAATTGGAAGGGGTTGTGTAGCAATGTCAAAATGATGTACTTCCTTTTTTGGCTCTGGTAAGAACTCCTGGTAGAGTCTAATCCTCCGTAAACAACACAAGAACACCTCATTTTTCAAAATTCACCATAAGGCTCCAAAATTACACAATCAATTACACAAGAATCTGAACCAGGAACAAGAAATATGAACCAAAATGTGAACCATAAAACAGTAATTCTAAAAATTACTTTGTAAACACATAAATCAAAGAATAAAAATTACCTCAACCATAAACCAAAACTCTAAATCCTAAAGTAATTGGTGACAACAAGTTTAGGGATTGTGGTACGGAGATTTAAGAGGGAGCTTCTAAATAGCTACAAACGTTTGGGAGACAAAGATTGAAAGGACAAATTTGAAAGGGAGAAGTTTTCCAATTTGGAAGGGGATGGCTTTGGAACTTGAAAGGACAAGGCTTTTAAATTTGTTCTCATCCTCTCATAAGTGGTTAAGGTCACTTATTTCTCCTTCTATAAATGTTTTTATATTTTTTATTTTGTCCTTAAATTTAGATTAAAAAAACTACTTTTTAAAAGAACATTTTTTCTTAATTTTTTTTTAATTTAAAAGTTCCGAATCTCAAAATTAATATAACAAAATATATTATATTCTATTTTAGAATTCAATTTTATTTTAATCAAATAATTTAAACATCACTTTTAAAATGTAATATAATATATCACTCTTTTATCCAATTTAATATAATTATTTTTGTATTAATTATTTTTTTACTTCTATTTAAAATTATTGTTGAAAAATAACTTAAAAAGTAAAAATTATTTTTGGAAAGAACTAGTTGTCAAATTTTTCTAACATATCTTTTAATTTAAAAATTGATATAAAAAAATATATTACATTTTAATTTATAATTCAATTTTACTTTAATTAAATCAATTAAGCATCACTTTTAAAGTTGTAATATAATATATCATTTTTTTATCTTATAGTTGTATTAATTATTTTTTATTTTTTTTATTTAGATTATTTTTGAAAAATAACTTAAAAATAAAGATTATTTATAAAATAATTGAAAAAATAATTTTATAGTAAGATACTAAGAACTAAAGATAATCGTATTAATATGGATAGATTCAATAATAAAATCAATAAATCTAAAAAAAGTCACATTCAAATTTTGTTTTTTCTTTTTAGTTTAATTTAATTAAATTATTTCAATTAACAAAGTAAAAAAAAGAATAGATTCAAAACCTTATTATATTTATTCTTTGAATTTATTGTGTTAAATGGAAAGGATACATGTTTACAATCATTATATGAAAACAATATATTAGTTACTGTGAATTATAGACGTTAATGTGTTTTCATTTATTTATAAATAAGAAATGGAAAAGAAAGGAGGATGGATCGTTGCAGGTGACATCAATTGTTCTGTGAATGGTGTCCAGTGGGCCAAGTCACAATTCAATGACTTGAGTTGTAATTCTCTTAAGTAAAAAGAGTTGTACTCTAACTATGACTATAACTTTTGACCTAGTGGTAACTGCTCGATCTAACAAGAATCACTATTTAAAAACTTGTGTCTGAGTAAGATTTGTATTGCATATAGTTTAAAAGTAGAAAAAGCCTGAGAATTCATACCATTGTTAGGGTATTTATAATCTTATAAGTCTTTTAAGTAATTTTTTTAATATTTAATCAACATGAATTAGGGAATTAACATTTCTTGTACTAACATCATATTAAGTAATACCGTATATGATGTTTAGGTAGACATAGACAAGATGACGATTCAAATTTATAGAAAGAAAAATTTATTTATTTACTAAGAAAATATATAATTATATCATACACAAACTTTTTAGGCCTTAGCTAGTATAGACAACTATGTGTCTAAAAAGAGTAACTAAAAGAAAAATTTATTTCTTTGACCAACGAGATGTTAAACTATACCATTCACTATAAGTAATGACAAGTCTAAAAGAAATAAACAACATTAGAATTTGTGTCATTGAATGAAATTTTATAGCTTTCATATTATTATTGTTATTAATAATATTATTATTTTAATTAATATTAATAATATCCGTAATAATCATTTAGCTACCATACAAAATTAGTAGCTATTTCAATCACTATCAATAATCATGACCATTCCATCACTAAATTCAATCACACACTAAATTCAATCACAAATTTGATAATGAATTTTTTACTAGTGTTTTAATAACCAAAACTAAATCCACCCCAAAAACAAATTCACCATTTTAATGACATATAAATTAATTTTTTTAATATTAATTTAACATTAAAAGGAGAACCATTTTATTGTAAAATAAATTTTACTAAAGCACCACTTTAATCTCAAAATTTTGTTTTTTTATTTTTGGTACAGTATGAAAGAATTCGATTAGTAACTTCAAACTAATGTCTAAAAAATAGTAAAGATCAAACAAAACTTTACATAAATTATTTTTTATACATATATTCTGATTATTTTAAAAAATTGACAATAATATAGCACATATTATATATTTCTTATTAATTTAATTAATATAATGTAAAATAGATAAGATGATTTCTATGTTTTTTTTTAATCGACACAAAGAATAAAATTAATTAGAAGTATAGAAGGGTTGTATTGAATCACCAAACCCACATAATTATCTTACAAAAAAATACCTTATATTATGGTATATGGTTTATACATATAATTCTTGACCTCAAAACCAGAATCCATTATCATTTTGCTATATGTGCCATGACCATAGAGACTATCAACATGTGTTGTTATCAAAATTTGTCGTATCCATTGCCTCATCTCGACAAAATAAACAATTACATGTTGTAGAATATGGTATATTGGTCCTGCTTTATGGCCTCCATGTTTCCTACCAGTGGTTTGGATTGTGAATTTGCTCTTGACATTTGGTACTTGAACTTTGCAGTTACAGAATGTTATTGTTCGCAAAACTGACCAAACTCCAAACAGGCGTTACCGTTAACATTTGAGTTGTTATCATCACTTACACTTCTATGAACCCTATCACATTATAAAGGGCAATTGGAGAAACTATTGTCTCTATTAGTGATCTGACCAAGAGTCTTGGTTCAACAACTTTTATTTTGAAGTTACCATACCCCATCATTGTGTGAGCCTATGTCTCATTTAATTCCCATTAAACTTCTCCATGCCTTACCTCCCTCACTCAAAGTTTCACCATATTCATCCCTACTAAATCCAAATACTTCATTACATATGCAATTTACAGATTTTTTAAATATTATATTGGACATTAATACCATTATGGATATGAGAATATTACTCTTGTCATTTTGTTTTTCATCTAAGACTGGCTTCTGAATGGACCAGACATCATATCTCTTTTACATTTATCTTCTTTGGCCTAAAAATTATCATATTTCTATGATTTTATATTTTTCACACAATTCTTAACCACACACCTTTCCATCCTATGTTTTGTTTGTCATTTAATTATAAGGTATGGAAATTATGAAAGTTGGTCATTGGTTGTATATAGTGGACTGAATTTAAACCTATCATATAGATTCAAAATCCTTTAAACTACTTTGCAATTAAAGAATAAGTATGTGGTTATCTTCTCTTTTTCCTTGTACATTTCACATCTTAGATCTCATCATCATGCCTCTTCTTCACAAATTTACTATGGTAGGGATCTTGTCTAAGAGCATTCTCCACCCAAATACAGTGAATGGGACCTTCAAACTCTATAAACATTTGAACGTTTCACTATTTCCTTTTACTAAATCTTACATCGGAACATTGTAAGTTGATTTTATTGTGAATATTTGTTCACTATCTTCTTTCCAAACCCACTCATCGTTTCTACCAATTCTAAGATCTTTGTTTTAATGTTATTCATGTTCTACTTTTCGTACTAGTCTCTCTCTTCTAGTATTTTCCACTCACAATTTCCATCTTTCCACTCACCCATCTCCCCTATGGTTTTGTTCATGGATTCTGACATCATGTACAGTCCTGGAAATGTCTTTTTAAGTGGCCTTCTTCCTTGAGTCTTCCCAAAAATTAATTTATCTCCTAAACCAACTTTTCATTATATAGTATTATTAAAATATTTTCGTTATTGGTTATCCTCAAAGAATTCACATACATCTCTCACCATTCCTAAATTTTATACGTAACTTTTATAAAATACTATAGCGAATAACTTGTAAGTTTTTTTTATTAATATAAATTTTTATATAAATGATTTATTTAAATGAAATAACTTTTAAAACTAATAATCCAATGGAAATGAATGATGCTATATTTTGTGTTTTTAGGTGTAGATGGTTGTTGGTTGTTGGAGGTGACGTGTGATTATTTTCGGTAGCATTTTGGTTTAGTAGGAATTTATGTCTCTGCACATAAATCACTCTGAAGGGACAATTAAGCAAAACAGCCACTCCTAATATAGAAGAGGCAGCAAAAGATGTTTGGAAGACTAGTATATATTCTTCACTTATTTTTTTCTTTATTGATTATTGGTTTGTCAAGTAATGGTTGAGTATGAAATTATAATGAATGAGAAGAAATTAATTAATAATAGAGAATTTGATTAATATACTTTTCTTCAACTTTAATCCTTTCTTATTCTTCTTCTTTGAATTTAACTTATTTTTGTATTGCCCAAACAACAAAAATAAGGGTAAGATACATACATACACCAGACCCTCTTAAAAATATCTTAAGAAAGAAAAACTAAAAGTGTCAATTTGAGCAATAATTTATGCATCAAGACTAAATTATTATTATTATATCCAATCCAATGTGACTGTACACAGTTAATGACTATATTAAATGAATCCTATCAGAATTTGATAAATTTTATGCATTATAAAAGTTATATAAAAAGTGTTACCAACTATTTGTAAAACTGTTAGTACCACTGTTTTTGACTTTTGCACAAATACGATTCCACTGATGATACCTTACATATATATATATATACCTGAAAGTTGTGCATGAAGTATAGATAAACCAACTCCAAATCCTACCTCTTGAATTCAATTCATGAGTCTAAATAATAGTAAAAAAAAGGGTTAAACTTAGAACTGAAAAGGACAAGCTGTGGCATATCCAGGACCATTGAAAATGGCACTTTTGGTTGCATGTACTTTTATTCATTCGAATCCAACCCTTTTCCATCGTTCATTATAATAGTTGTTTGAACTTTGTTTCTGACAGCAAACACAATTCCACTATTATACAACTATAATAATAACGGCTGCATAGATAGCACACTTACCAAGTAGCAGCCACCTGTAAACACACCACTCTCATTTTCTCTCAATAACTACGGCTCATCTGAGCCACAAGACCTTGCTTTATCTTCCTCAAACTATGTCTGAACATGAAGCTGAGGAAGGCCAACCTGATAGTATTGCTTCCTTTTCTTTTTGGCCTCCTCATTTGGAGAAACTTTTCCCCGTTTATGCCATGGGAATTCCCAACCCTGTCTTGGATTCTTCACTTAAAAATTCCGATTGTTTTGATCCTATCTGGGATGATGTCAGAAAAGAAGCCATGTTAGAGGTACCAATAATTTTTTTTCCTCTTTTTTTATGCATTATGTTCCCTCACCTTCTTTGGTTGCATTTTCCAAGTCATGCATATCGGATGCTGACTATGGTAGCTAATTTTAGGCTAAAGGCACAACAAGAGAAATAAAATAAAATAAAGGATATGAGAGTGCTAGATAAATGTGTAATAGGCTAAGTAATGGTTTTATACAAGAAAATATATTGGTGTGACAACTAATGAGAAAAGGATGACAAAAATTGATTAAGGTGGCTTGAACATAAACAAAGAAGGAGGGCGATCAAGAAAGACATTGGAGGAAATTACTTAGATGGATCTCATAGTAAATAATATCTCTAAATATTTAGTCCTCAATGAAACTGAATTGTGTGATTCATGTAACAAATCTCACCTAGTAGGATAAGGTTTTGTGCCTGTTGTTGTTTGCATCTTGGGTGCTGAGATTGGTGGGGATAATTGAGAAGTTCATGGATTGTTTATTCTGTTTTTTTCCCACTAATCATAAACTGTGTTTGATTATATGATAAAATATGAACTTAGATGCATCTTTTTGCATATATGATGAGTGTTGGAGAACATTTACATGTTTGATAGCTTCATGATATACCACTATTTGGGTGCAGGCAGAAAGGGAGCCAATTTTGAGCAGCTTCTTCTATGCCACTATTCTGTCTCATGATTGCTTGGAGCAAGCATTAGCTTTTGCTCTTGCCAACCGACTCCAAAAGCCTACTCTTTTGGCCACTCAGCTGATGGATATATTCTCTACTGTGATGAAGCATGATAAAGGTATTCAGCATTCGATTCGCTTGGATATCCGGGTAACTAATGTTCTTTAATAGTACATGAAATTCATCTTGTATAACTTTGGAATTTCATTGCATAATGATCTAATTTGATTCATTTCGGAACGATTTTCTGATAGGCATTTAAAGATCGGGATCCTGCTTGTTTGTCATATTGCTCAGCACTTTTATATATGAAGGTAAACCATTTAGTTTTCCCCAGAAAAGTAATATGCACTTTACTTGTTTTATCATGTTTTTTAAATCCTATAGTGTAGCTATTAGGCATAGGAATTATTGGATAGACATCAATCTAGGTACTAGAAAATTAAGTGCAGACATTTTGATGATAATATAATTTTATCTCATTGGTCGTACATAAATTTATGCAAAGGAATGTCACTCTTTTTACATCCTGTGTAATTAGCTATGATGAGGGTGCTATTAATGGTACTAACTTGTTCATTTTGCTGAAGCGTTTGATTGAATACTATGGTGCTTTTGTGAAACATTCATTGCATTTTCTTCTATATTTTGGAGTACATAAATTATATTCTCTGACAGGGTTACCAGTCTTTGCAAGTATATCGAGTAGCCCATGCTTTGTGGAGCCAGGGACGCAAAGTTTTAGCCTTAGCTTTGCAAAGTCGAGTTAGTGAGGTAGTGTTTGGTAAAAAATGGAGAAAACTGCATAAGGTTATTTCATATTCCTTTTGCTGATGATCCAACTCCTTACTTTCTGTGCAGGTTTTTGGAGTTGATATACATCCCGGTATGTTAGGTCGACGTCTGCATGCAAATAAGGATACTTTAGTATAGTAAGAATGATGTGATAATTTTAACATTTAAAGGACTATGTTCTTGGGAACTGCTAGGAAAACAATTGCAGAATATCACGGCACAAGACTGCCATATTTTTTCTGTATACAAGGCTTACATATTTTAATAATATGGAGCATATGAATAACGAATTTCCTTAATTGAATAATGGTTTCGTCTTTATATTTTCCATCTATCATATTCATTGTTCAGGTGGTTACTTCTAACCGTTTCATTTTTATGGTTTCTTATACAGCTGCGAAAATTGGGAATGGAATTTTTGTAGATCATGCGACAGGTGTTGTTATTGGTGAAACTGCTATAATCGGAAACAGAGTTTCATTGATGCAAGTGAGTGATGTTTCATATACAATGTTTGTTGAAACTATGTCTAAAATAAATACTACATAGATGATTTTTATTTAATTCGTTTTAATATTAGTTGCTTAGATTCTTTTAGCTGTTGAAGATTTGATCATAGTTTATCAATATTATGTCTAGAAATATGAGATATTATGATGTGCAGGTTATGCATGTTACTTTCCAACTATATTAAATGGGAAAATTAATAAGATATAAATTTACGTCTTCTTTTCAATGGAGTGTTATTTCAACAACAAATTGGCATAAGAACTTTTATTTTCAACGGTTATGTGAATGGAGAGAAATACTACTAGAAGAAGATACACTCAAAGATGATCACTCATTTTAGTAGAAAAGAATTATGATATTTCAGAGTTGCCTAAAAATTCAAAAGTCATTCAAATGCAGTTTGATAAAGAGAGGAAGACAAAAAAAAAAGCAAAAAGAAGGTTGTCTTTTTTTCTTCTGTCAAAAATTATTTTTACAAGAATTATTTTAAATTTGTTAAAGAGATCTAAGATTATCTTAAGAAACAATATTTTGACGGTTAAAGAAATCAGAGACATGCAATTGTTCAACTTAACTAGAGAATTCAAGATGTAAAGCATGATGGAGACAAAAAAAGTTATGCTGATGGACGGATGAATATAGTAAATAAAGTGCAACTTCTCGGAAATTCTTTTTAAAATGAGAAAATTGTTCAAAATGTTTTGGTTATTATATTAGAAAAATAGTCAAAAATCTCAACTTTAAGGTGAAAGACCGGTCAATTATCAATTTGGGAGAATTGGTAAATACTTTACAAGCTCAAAAGCAAAGAAGAATGGTGAAATAAGAAGAGACTCTACAAGCTGTTTTTCATGTAAAACACAAAATTCTAAAGGTATAAAAAACAAGAAGAACAATAAATGAAAAACAAAAAGAAAGAAGATTCTAACAATTAACAAGGTCAGAACTTTCTTCCTTTTCTACGTTGCAAAAGGACAAATTATTCAAAGGAAAAAATGTTGGTGGAGACCAAAATGTTAAGTTTAGAAAATGTGGTAATTTGAAACGTGTAGAATGAATCTACGAGTCTAAATCAGAATATGACTGCGGATTAGCAACTCTTTATTCTAGCATGTTTTGCTACAACCAACATTTTGAGTGATTCATGGTTAATAAATAACAATTGCACCAATTATATGACTGATGACAAAAGACTTTTAGAGAACTTGACAAAACAATCATTTTTAAAGTGAAAATTGAAAATGGTGATTTCATCTTAGTTAAAAGGAAAAGAAACAATTTTTATTAAAAGCTTGACATGTTTGAAGTATATTTATGATGTTTTATATGCCGTTAACATTTATCAAAATTTGCATAACTTGTGGGAAAGGACTTCAAAGTCATATTTAAATATAATTGGTGTTTAAAATCGAAAATCGAGAATGTGGAGGAAACATGAAGAGAAGTCTAAACAAAAGAACATGAGTCAAACCTACATAAAGAATTAACGCTACCTTCAATCCAAAATTTTAAAATAATAGATTTACGGGTCTTCTTTCTTATATATTATTTAACTTTATATATTTTATATATTATTTAACTTTATCACTTCTATTCAAATACATGACTTAGATTTATACTTTTCTTAAGAGTGAGAGAAAAAATAGAAACATCACAAGAAATATGTTACATAAGAAAGATTTGTCAAAGAAATTATGGATAGAGGCAATCACTACTTTATGTTTGCTGAACAAGCTACTGACTAGAATTTTTAATAAAAGAACTTCATTTGAAGGCTGATTTGGCACAAACCAGATTTACAAAATTTGAAATCTATGGTTGTGTTTGAGAATCTTTCACAATCTTTGGTTATATTTTACTTCTCCTTTTTTACTTTATTGAGTTTTATTTCAACAGGAATATTCTCCATGATATTTTTGGCTAATTCTCTTGTCAAATTCAATTCACTTACAAATTCAGTTTTTGCCAGGGTGTAACTTTGGGTGGCACCGGAAAGGAAATAGGTGATCGCCACCCCAAAGTTGCTGAAGGTGTGCTAATTGGAGCTCATGCAACTATACTTGGGAATGTAAAAGTTGGTGAATGTGTGATGATAGCTGCCAGTTCCCTTGTGTTACAAGAGGTCCCTCCTCACAGGTAACTTTAGATGAACTTTTAACAGAGCTTTGTACTTGCAAATTGCAATGTCCACCAAGTTATGTTTTTTAATAAAGGGAATGTTTCTTCTGTTGAAGCATTGTGGCTGGTGTACCAGCAAAGGTTATTGGAAGAGTACATAAGCATTATCCATCCTTAATCATGCAGCAAGGTAACCAATAACCGTTGAGAATTCCTTCTCTCTTTTGTTAGCAAGTGGCTTAAACTTAATATTTTTGACCAACTTTGAAATGAATGGACAGATGAGAATAAGCATCTATCAGAGAAGTTCCTTCATCAGCTAGCTAGGAAAGATGAAACGACAGAAAAGGACTACATAAATTGAAGTGATGAAAAAATAATAGAGACAAGTGAAGAGAAATGTAAATAAAAATACTGGATTGAAGTACTTTTTCACTGAAAATCTCAAGCTTCAATTCAACAAGTGCTTGGTACATTTACAGTTCTGGAGAAGAACTCAGACATGGGAAGTCTTATTCTCAGTATAGGAGTCTCTAAAAAGGGATTTTTTTTTTTTCAAAGTGAAGGATAAATCACCCTCTTATAAATTTCAATGAAGAAAAAAGTATATGAAGTTTGAACTCTCAAACTCAACAATAAGCTCAAAACCAGAGCATAAGTGATAGAATGATAAATGATGAAGCTCTATGCAGATGTTTCATCAGTTGTAATATAATATCTACCAAGTATTTGTATTAAATGAAAAATAAAGAAATAACTGCTTGAATGATGGATGAGATGCATTAGATGCAAAACCTGAGTTTCTGTTACAAGAAGAAAAGTTATATCTTGATGCTTGAGCTACAGTTAATATGTTTGGATTGAGAGTGGATTTTGAAAAAGTAAATTTAAAATTATCTGAGAAAAAAGTGGTTGAAAAGTTTAATTGTTTGGATTAAAAGAAAGATATAAAATTTAAATATAAAATTTGTAAATAATATGATAGGTGTAATAAATATTTTAATATTTTTTAATATATAAAATTATAGAATTACAAATTTAACCTTATAATTAAAAATAAAATATAATTTATTTATTTAATATAATTTAATCTTATAAAATATATATATAATAAAGTTTTCTATTATTTAGTATAGTTTTATTATTTAATATTTTTTTATTATATTATATAATTAATTATATTATATTTAATATATAATTAATTATAATTTTACATTACATAATTAATTTTTTTATTATAAAAAATAAAGTTAAATTTGTATTTAATCGTTACGTACCTATCTTTCATCTCAAATCTTTTGAATGAAAGGAAGATTTAAAATAAATATATCTCTTGCAAATCTACTGCTCTTTTACCTGTGCAAATTGATAAAAATAAACAATGTTTTCTTCCCTAAATCTAATTTTTTAAACAATATTCACCTTGAAGCAAACATACTGATAGTGATAATTGTTTAATAATAAAACTAATGAGGTGGCAGCCGAGAGAAAGTACAACAATTATTTCTTTTTCAATTTAAAATTTACAATTATAAAGTGGTTATTATTAAATGCACCATTAATGCCTTAATGTTGCCTAATCCTTCCCATTTCAAGTTATTTTATTTTTAAATGTTTTATTTAATAAGATAATTTGATTTTATTAAATTTTAATTATTTATTTGAACAAAAATTTCAATTACTTCTAATTATAAAAAAATTTAAAATAATTTTTAATAATTAAAAATATTAATATTAATGATATTTCTTGAGTCAATTTTAATTGGTGCATAAAAAAATTAACCAAGTTTTTATTAATTGATAAGGGATCAAATTGTTTTAAGTTGACGTTCACCACAATGATTTGAGTAACAATGATTTGAGTAACATTAATTTAGTGTTATTTATATATATTAAGTTCGTCTGAATTTTTTTCATGAATGACATTAACAAAAAATAATCCAAAAGTTGTTTTAATCATTATTAAAAATATAAAATTATTAATAAAAAAATAATATTGGTGTTGATGAAAAAACAATTAATCACTACAAACAACAACAAAAAATAAATGTGACAAACGTTAATAGAAAAAAAAATATAATTTGCATTTACCATAAAATAATTTTTTATTATTGGAAGAGAAAACACTAGGTAGTATTCAAACAAGAAACAACAATAATGTACAATTACAACAAAAATAATCATCACTATTTAAATAAAAAAAAAAGTCAATCAACATAAAAAAAAAAAAAAAATTTATTT
>Ga0209489_103199_pt1 | contig 32261 bp, 18 predicted proteins | sample SiratrowhiteBW_FD_187527 | JGI IMG/M metagenome (GOLD analysis project Ga0209489, IMG submission 187527) | Root nodule microbial communities of legume samples collected from California, USA - Siratro white BW (SPAdes) (version 2) | ecosystem: Host-associated > Plants > Roots > Nodule | place...
AAAGATGCGGATTCCTCAGCTATCTAATCGATTATCCAGCATTAAAAGACGATGTTTTGCATACAATAAGTCGGAACCCTATTCCTAGAATCCCAATTTATCGCGTATTTCCTCTAGGTCATAAACTCAAAATCACTTTCCAGTAGTTTTCAAGAATTAAAGGCAAGATTCCATAAAATACACAATCAAGCATGAAGAACAAGAGGGAAATACCAAATCTGAATAGAAACTGAATATTATAAATCAAGATCCAAAGTACAAATGAGTTTCGAAAAGATTACATTCAATCCCAAGATATGAAGACTTAGCTACCCATGGTAGCCATTAAAACCCAACAACGGAAGATAGCTTGAGAAACCGTAAGCTCCCGCTCGGATTTCGTCACTTCTATGCTTTTCTCTTTGCTTCTCCAAATTTTTCAGCTCCCCTTTTCTCCCCCTCTTTCCCCCTATAAACGCATTCCTGGTTCAACTCGAGTGACTTTTCGCCTGAGCCACAGTTCCTCGCCTGGAGCGAAAATTCATGGAGCTTACTGGAGTAATTTCGCCCGGGCAAAATATCCTCGCCCGGGCGAAAACCTCCTCGCCTGGAGCGAACTGAGGGTGAGGACCTCTGCACCTTCCTTTCATTCTGGCTTGTATTCGCCTAAGGCGAGCTATGGGTGAATATGGGCGAGTGTTGCTTTGTCTTTTCAGCTCTTTTCTTCGCCAATCTTCCAATCTTTATTTGTCTTCATATTTTTCTTCCTGAAAGCCATAACAACTGCAGTTAATTGGATTCTTTCTACTCATGAATTAGTTTTTACATGCAATTCCAAAAACTCTATATTTGGGGTTAAATATTTCCTTAAGAATACTTAAACTCTCACAAATTCCGGTCTTCTCATGTCTAAGAATACCGAAATTTGGCACTTATCAGTAACTTCTTTCTCTTTTTCGGATTTGAATTTTTTACCATTGAAATGTCTTCAATCTTTGGTTTAGAGTTTTTCTGGAGGCTTGGTGGGAGTGAGAGGGGGCCGGGTGGGAGAGTGTTAGGTCTGACTTTCAGTAAATATCATATACCATTGTATGAGCTATCTATTTTGCAGGTTCATAGTAGTTTGTGTTTTGTGGTTGTGAACTTGTATGCATCTCTTTGTAGTGTTGTCGCTTCTGTTATGTATCACCTTGAGGGGTCTTGTTGTATATTGTCAGGTACCCATTCTTTATTTGTATTTCCTGGTGGTGTAACTAGAGTATTTTACCTTTCTGTGTTTAGTCTGGTATTACTCTTGAGAAATGTGGTTAGGCCTTTGCTTTTGTTGTTATCAGACTTGTTTTGTTGTATAAAGATTTGAACACCCTGAAGTATTTCTTTCAATGTTATTTATTTTTTGCTATTAAAAAAACATTAATTTAGACTACACTTTTAATGTGATTTATTTCTAATAGTTTAGAAGTCACATTTTTAAAAGTGTGATATTTTATATCTTTAGGTCACATTTATTTGTTTGTGACCAACTTTAAATTATGTTTTATAATTCATATTCAATAAATTTAGATGACATTTTTATTATTTTAAGTCACAACTTTTTTATTGTGATTTATTTTTTTTTAAAGGTGATGCTACAAAATTGTGACTTAACCATGCATGCTCCAAAAACAGTGGTCTCCAACCATTCATAAGCCACATTTACAAAATTTAGAGAAATAATAATATTTATGAAATATAATTTGAAAAATAAATTTTTTATTTATAAACTTTATACTTAAATAATAAAATATTAATATTTTATCTCAATTACGGCACTTATAGACATTTTTCCAAGTCTTAATAAAAGAAATGTAAATTCTGCCTAAGAACAAAAATACAACTACACTTAATAAAAATATATTTAAATTTAGAAAATTTAAATATTAGTATTGAACAATTTTCATTTAATTAAATATCATTGTATTAATATGAAATATTTTATATCGAAGTGTTTTAAACTATAAGAACGTTGCAAGAGAAAACATACATTAATATTATTATTATTATTAAAACATACATATATAGCTTTTTGATACATCATCATCATTATTATTATTATTATTATTATTATTATTATTATTATTATTATTATTATTATTATTATTATTATTATTTCTTATTTATAAAAATTAAAATTTTAATTGTAAAAATCATTCGAAATTATCTTATTTATAAAAACAATATATAAATATATTATACCTATATAAAAATAATTTAATTATATTAATTTAAAATATTTTGTATTTAACTTTATATTTATTTTCAAAACTAAGCTAATTATTGTTAACGATACTGAGTAAAAGAATTCATGAATTTAAAATTAATTTTTATAAGAACTAAAATAATTCCAGTCATATTTACATTTAACTAAAATATATTTACTAAAATATATTTAAGTCATATAACATAACAAAAAAGAAAAAACTAAATTATATGATCATACTTTTATCCAATATTACAGCATTAATAATTTACATAAAAAAGTAATTTTGTGTTAACGTTAAATTATAACTTCTTATTATCACGAATATTCATATCCAATTTTATAAAATTTAATAATAAAATATCTAACTGGATTCTATTGCATATAAATAAGACAGAGAATATTTTTGCATGAATATAAAATTTATATCTAATCAAATTTTTGTTTACATTTAAATTTTAAAAGAAATAATCTAATCGGAAAATATTTAACCAAATAACCACTAAGTATAATTCGATCCTCTCATAATAATTTGTAAAATTTTTATTTTGTTTTATTTTTTCTATTTAATAAGTCACTTGAACTTTTATTTTTGTCTTACTTGATCTTCCACTGTTACAACCCAAACCAAGACCACCTTCGCAAACCTCGTATCTTTCTTTCCCTCTCTTTTTTTGTCTTTCTCTTTTCTTTTTGTTAATTTTATGTTCTCACTTCTCCCACCATCTTCTTTCAATCTGTTGGTAGATTTTAGCAGCCATGGCCAGCACCAAAGTTCAAAGGGTTATGACTCAACCCATTGTACCATCCTCATTCCACACACTATTTTCTCTTTCCCTTTTATTTTCCTCTAAGTATAACCTAACTTCATTCCTTCTTTCTTTCTTTCCTCAGAACTTGATTTTCAGATTTCTTCAGAGCGTAAGTTTCCACCCACTCTCATTCTAGTTCTAATTGCTTCTGGGTTTGCCCAATTTCCCCTGTTCCTTAACTCACTTGATTTTCTTTCTCTATTTTGTAATTTACGCAGAAAGCACGCATTCAAATTTGGCTTTTTGAGCAAAAGGATTTGAGGATTGAAGGCCGAATCATTGTAAGTCTTTGTTTTTATGCTTGTTCCTTACATGGGTGCTCATCAAAATTGTGTTTTGTTCACTTTAACCTGTTTTGTAATCAGATTAAAAGTCTTCATTACGCTGGATCTTGTTATGGTATTTCTTATGATTTGTATTTGACTTTATATGTACGCTGTGATTATCAATGTATTGGATTGTGGAGGAATTTAGTTTAATGGTGGCGTTATGTTGGTCTTTCAAAACAAATGCAAGAGTTTTTTAGTCATACGCTAAAAATTACTCAACGGTGTATTTATTCAATACTTTAAAATGTGTGTATATTTTAATCCATTGCAATCTGGGCTTACGATCTCATATCTAAATCAGCGTGACCTAAAATTTGTTGGCTTCAAAATTTTAGTGAATCTTTTTTGTTCTGGGAGATGGGGATGAATGGTGGTTGTCGTTGTAGACAGCATACCCTTGTCAAGATATTGATCATCTGAGATGATAATCAAGGATAATGTGATTTTGATCATTTTCAAACAGGGTTTTGATGAATACATGAACTTAGTTCTTGATGATGCTGAAGAAGTGAACACCAAAAAGAAAAGCAGAAAGACCTTAGGTATGCTACAATTTGTCAAATTTTGTTCTACTTATCTCTGCCACCTGTACATTTTCTGAAGAGTTTTATTTTTTGATCAGGGAGGATCCTTCTTAAAGGAGACAACATAACCTTGATGATGAGCACGTAAGTGAAATTAAATCGTACTTTTGAATTGTACTTAATGATGAGCACATAAACTTAGTGATGAACGCGTAAGTTAAATTAAGGAGACAAGAAATTTTCTTTAAATTTCAGGGGGAAATGATGAACAATACGCAGGACAGTTGTAAACTATGCTCCTATCCATCAAGAAAGCAAAATTATATTTCCCTTTTCAGTACAATTATTGTTCCTCCCCTTAACATTTTGAATATGTAATGAGAGCAATATTATCATGTATGAATCTTTGAATATTTAGTACACTAGATAAAGTTTTAGTTTGGCAGCATAACATGTTGGTTAGTATGTCATCTTCATTTTGCCTTTATTATCTCAATTTTTACCTGGAAGTTGATGATCTTATGGTTGATGATGTATAGCACTGATATATGTTAGGAATACTGCAACTTTGAGTCTCACGTAGTAGGAATGAGAAACTTGAAAATTTCTTCTTTTGTGTATCATCCTCAAAAGACTTAATAGTGGTATGAGAGCTCATGGTTCTCCTTATATTATATGTTTATATCATTCATACTCAACATCTTAGTATAGTCAATCCTTTATAGAAATTTTTCAGATTGATTTCTTTGGGATGTCATTTTGTTATACTTGCTAAGGTTTCACTAAAGGCAAATGCCTATTATGCAGGTTGTGAAATAGTGCATTTTGGCAGCATTCACATTTAGAAATATTGATTTGGACTGCTTTCAAATACTATGACACTAGCTTCAAGTAATTTAGTTCTTTTGAATGGAAAACCTTTTTGGTTTTTCAAATTTGCTGGCGCATTGACTTCATAGAGTCGGTGTTTTATGTGGAAAAACAAATATTTTTAATTTACTTTAAATTTAAAATAAATATAAATGGTAATTTTTTTTAAACTAGAAATCTCTAGATTTTCAATTTAAATGAATGAAGTTGCCATATTTGATTAAGTAATTGTATGTGAAAAAGTAAAATTTAGTAACAATCAATTTTAATTGAAAACATTTTCATGATTATTTCTAAAAGGATATAGTTTTCAAAATTAAACATATAAAATTGTATAAACCGAATAATAAGAAAACCTTTATGAAATTAAAATGATCATTTGAAAATCTAAAGTTTAAATTCTTGGGAAGAAAGTTTGAACATAAATTAAACTTACAATTTGAAATCTTAAAGTTGGAATTGAAAGAAGCAATATAAGAGCTGAAAATTAAGGAAATGAGTGCAAATATATTACTGAAAAAGATAAATAATAAACTTGGAAGAATTTGAATACTTGATGCTATTTGGTGACCTGAGACGTCGATTTAGTATTTTATTAGTCTTTCTTATTTGATGTTACAAAGTTATTAATGTTTTATATCAATTTTTTCACACTTAAAATGATATATAAAACTCTTATTTATCTTACTTCTTTTTCTTTAATTACTTCTTTATAACAAAAACCTACATGTTCACCATGTTATAAAAGACTCAGTAGTTTTTTTTTTGTTTTTTTTTTTTAATTTTTTTATACAAAGATACATGTTTATGAAGGAGGTCCTTCGTTTTAACTTGTGTTTAGACTAATGCAACTTTCACTTTAATCTTCTTCGATAATAATTCCTTATTCAATACTTTGTAATTTCATTAAGCTTAAAGTCCTACTAATCCCTTGTTTCATTATAATACTCATTCACTTAACTTTTTCTAAAATTTTTAAAGAGGTTTTAATATTGTCGATTTAGTATGCCTCTAAAATACATTGATTTAAATATATTAATTTTTTAAAATATATTTTAAAATATCAAAATTAATGTAACTTAGAATCATACTAATAGAATTAAAAAAAAAAAAAAAAAAATAAAAAAAAAAAAAAAAAAAAGTTCAGAATCCAAATACCAAATCATGTAGCCGTAGATTTTCACATAAAACCTGTTAACTCCTCTCATGGATACTGAATCAAAATGTCACTACAAAGGTCCAGTTTCAGAGCATCATGTGAATAATGTCACTCCTTTTTAGTGACATTACCACTGCATAAGATCCTAACCTCTCAACAATTTTCCTTTATATAATAATTTCAACTATAAAAATTAAATTTTAAAAAATTTAATGGTTTGATGGGTGAGTGCAGTTTTTTTCAGTGGAGATTATGCTCTACCAAAATGCATTGATTGTCAATGCTTGTGAAAGCCAGATTAATTAATAGATAATGCATTTACAGCAGATTTCCCTGCCATAAATTTTACATGAAACCATGTCGATAATATTAATACTAATACACGCAAAATTTTCATCTGCTTTTTTGATGCAGCCAAGGTGATAAAATAAATGGTGTAATTCAATGTTCCTCCGGAATTGATAGTAATATTAATATTAATCAACTGCAAACCGCTTCCACTGCAAGTTTCCTTGATAAACCAGGACACAAGTTGGTTTTGAAATTCTCTTCAGTTAATTTTATGACACAGTCGTTTTTGTTTAGGCACGCCTGCAACAACAACGAAGTTTATGAAGATCTATCAGTACTATAATCTTTCAAAATAAAAGAACAAACAGACAATTAATGAAACATTGCAAGAAACATCTTTCTATAAAAGAAAAACACAGATAGCTGAGGGTGAAGCTAATTTTTCACTTTAAATATCAAAACAAGAAACAAGGGATGATGCAAAAAATTGCAAAAAGACATACCTTTTCAACAACTATACTAGAATTGGGATCATGGCAATCTCCCTTGAGGAAAGATCCACATGATCCAGAGGGAGTTCCAAAACTAGCAAACTTCACAGCAGATATATGAGTGTTACTGGGGCATGTCAAACGAGCAAAAGGAATGTTTTTGTTATTCTGTATTTTATCTTCACCCTGAGAAAGGAGTCCAATGGAGGGGTAATCCTCAGCAACTAGGGCACATGCTCCAGATATTTTACGCCTCACAAACCTAATCTTATCTGGGTCTCCACCTTTTTCCTCAAAAAGAACAAGAACATTTCCCGATGGCTTGAACCATGCTCGTGGAACATGGTACCTGATACATAGGAAATACAACATGTTTCATTAAAACAAGAACAATGACACATAATAGACTTACCAAAATAAATTTTTAGCTCTTTACAAGTCTCTATTCTAGATGAATTGTTATATTTGCAAACGATTTAAAAGGAACTAAGAAAGAAAGTAAATTGTAAAAATGTACTATGAGTTCTAATTCATTACAGAAATCGAGAACCACATTATTAACAATTAACCACAACATACAGAACCTACTAGCTTTCAATTGTATCCTTCCTGATAATATGAACAATCCTTGTCAGTTATTTTGTAAACGAAGAATCTGTTAGGGATCAGTCCTCCAGCATAAACTGCTTCGATTTGTACACAAAATCTGATTTTAGTATTTTTACTTTGCCTATTTCTTCTGGTTATGAGGGGTGGCACCTGGCACAAAACATTTTCAACAACTTCTACACCAGTTGATATATGAAAAGTAAATTTTTTATGCATATGGAAAAAAGAAAAGACTGCATTTCAATTCATCAATTTCATGGAAATTATTATTGTCAATAGTTTTACCATCTCTGTGTTGGTTCTCCACAACCAGTGTCACATTTGTCAGGATTAAATTTGCCTCGGTAATCACATTCTTTCACACAGTCTTCACTCTTGAATTCACTTTTCCTAGGCCAATATCTTCCTATTTCCTCTCCATTTAACCAGGCAAGACCTTTGCCCATATGTAACATATCCAATCCAACTGGTTCATCTCCAGGTGGAGCATCCACAATAGCCTGCAAGTCCAAGAGTTTTAAAAGATAGTTCACCAAGAAACACAAACTAAGTGAAAGATGTATTGATAATTTGCATAACAGGTGTCAAAAACAAGAAAGAAAGGTCATACATTACCTTGTACCATGTCAATGGCTGCATTTTTGGTGGTTTTGAAGTAGATGTCCAGCTCACATTATTCAACCCAACTCCCTGGTATAGCTTTAGGTGTTCTCCTTGCACTCCAATCTGAGAAAGCATGAAAAATAAATCTCCACAGATAATACCGCTATAAAGGGTCTATAAAAAATTGAGCAGCATTTCAAAAACAGTGGGTGGACATAGGGTGAAAAAGTACCTTGTAAGTCCAAGCATGTGAAGATAAGTCAATGGTCCCATTGTTCAGTCCCTCAATCTTCACACTTGTGAGTCCTGCCCCAATGAAGTCATAAAAGGGTCCAGCTGTCTAAACCATAATGAAAAAAGTAGCATGGTGAGAAATTTGTATTTCTTAAGAGTTATAAGTTCTAACATTTGCTTAATCTCTTCCCAGGTTGGTGTATATTGGGCACAAGCCTCAATCAACATAAGAAAAAATAAAAGAAACCAAGAAAATGCATGCTCTAATTCTGAACAGAGGAATTCACCTGTAAGCCAACTGTCAAGCACAACAAAGCAATTTCATTTTTCCCTGCTCGGAGGGAGATGCGATTCTTAAAAGTAAATGGTGAATGTGTACCATTTCCAGTACCAGTACCTAAAGCACAAAAGGTTAAAAAAATTACGAAATATCAAGAGAGGAAAATCATTTTGCTGGAGCTTGTGTTTATCGCAGTTCATGAATTAACTCATGTACTCATCTGAAGTGTCGCAATTCAATAGTTTTCAAATGCATAATACAGGTTTCACTATCAAACAGAATGAATGCATGTAACAATTGTTTCTAATGTGACAAGGCAGCTGAATGCTAGTAACTACATGGGAAAGCAAGCCACAGATATTGAAGTAAGTCTGTTTCTTTGCTACCTTCCATTATTTGAATAGTGAATATTTATCCACTCAATATAAATTTGAAATTAAGGCTTGAATTTCTTATTTACTAAATTAAGATATTAATACATTAGTTTGGTTTAACTTTCCTATAACAAGTACCGCCATTTCATATGTCAGTATTAAAATGCCAACGTCCAAATTATATAGCTTCCTCAAGGTTTAACAATTCAGACTTTGAATCTGCTTCAGAAACCAATTATAACTCCTAATTTTGAATTAAAAACATTCCACTGATGTTAAGTCTTAAAATAACAGATGTTATATAGTTCAGAAAATAAGAAGGAAACCCCTCCCATTTCATTTTACTTCATTGGATGTGTATGTAATTAACTTTAAGAAATAACATGTTATCTTAACACTATGCAAGGGAAGGAAAATCAATTGCAAGAGAAGACAAGGGGAACCCACAATTCTCACATGAACACACAATGATAGTTGATTAATAAAATATAAAGTAATAAATTTATTATCTATCAGAAGATAACCTTGATATTCCTGATTCACAAAAGCATGGAGAGCATGACCTGTAGACTCAATTACAAGAACTGGTTTGCTTCCCTTTTTTAAGAACTCTTCATTTTCACCAACAGATATACTGCCATCACAGAAAATTGAGCTTTGATCACAACATATATACTTTAAAATACGCTTCAATAAATTATACAAGTTAATGTATAGTACACTATACAAATGAGTTTATAATTGATTATGGAAAGAAGCAACATTAATAATATAGCACAGATTCTAACTAAAATCATGGACCCTCCTAGGCCTTTTGAAGAACAGCAATTCATATTCATAAAATTTATTAGAATCCTATAGCCTATAGCACAATGAATATCCAAGGAGAGAGATATTAAGCATGTTTGTCAAAGTTAACTTGGAAGGATAGGAGCATAATTTTTTTTATTTATAATAACATAAAACCATAACAAGTCATTGACATCCAGATTTACTTTTTACTGTTAGCAGTTCTTCTGGCAATTAGTAGATTGAAGACGAGGGACGACTTTATCTGCTGGGAGTACCAATACTAATTCGTCATTCCAAGTGCTATAATTTTCCTATAAACTTTTTTGTGGACTGCAGTCAATTGTTACCTCTAGTTTGCAAAAAAACAGGTTAATACAATCCATTTAATGAATTTAAGTCCGCCAATAATGTGATCATAGCTAATTATATAATTTTAAGATAAACTTCCCCATACTTTAGCCACATCAAAATGTTCACTAATATTTTCTTCTTCAAAGATGCAGGTATAACTACACTAGATAGATAATGCATGACTCTATTAACATCTACATTTTCATAGGGATTGCTTATTAAAGAAATTTAAATGATACTAGTGCAATATTATGCATAGGCATGTGTATGTTTTATCCTTATTCCTTTTAATTGATCAATATGTGCACTTAATATATTTTTTATCTTAAGACAAACCTTGTGGTATGCCATAGGTAGTCAGTGGTATCTTTGGTAGTATTGATGAGATCAACAAAACCATTTTTGACGAAGTTTGCGGTCCCCCAGATTCCTGGCTTCTCCTTCACAATGTCCCATATCAAAGAATTTGCACCTTTATTTGATTGCTGCAATCTTCCGGGAGTCATTGCAACTACATTTGTCTGGGAAGTAACCTGTAGAAAATTTCGTAACTAAATGCAATGACCACAAAAAGGTATATAAACAGATCAATGCAATGATAATTTGTCACATTTGTTAATATGATTGGAGTGAACAGAAAAGGGGGAGAATTAATTATGATGATAATTTCTATTACAGAGAAAGTTCTCATTATGACATTGATCTAGGCCATGAAAGTATCAGTTTTGAGTTTCATAGGTAGTTGCTTGCATACATCTAAACATCAAAACTTCAAACAGTTAATCGTAGGATTCATAAGATTTTGTTTTACGTGTAAGCCAAACTCTGTTTTTATCATCAACCTGAAATTTTTTTATTAATTTTAAAGTAACTTCCAGACAAGAGTTCTAATGTAATATTTGGCATCAATAAAATTCAGAGCAATGTTACAAATTTAAACTAAGCCCTTTCTATGTAAATACTAAGACAGCGTCAAGTTACATTATTAAGGAGCGATGTCAACCTCGTAGGAACAACAATAACCTACCTTCGCTGTGTTGAACACTACATTCTTGCAATCAGGAAGAATGCTAACTGACCAAGCTGGCAAGTGATATGATGTATTCCGAAATTGCACTGTTCTATCATTTTTATCATCAGAATTAGAAATAAAGGCTGCGCATGCTCCAGATGAGTCAGTATAGACATCAACCTGAAAATGCAATACAGTGGTTACTACAAAAAAAACGTACTGCACTTTTGAAACAGGTGAAATGACGGGATAACCAAACAAGAGACAATATATTTGAACTAGCCATCATGTTTGACGGAAGGAGAATACCTCCACAGAAGGACCAAGGGACATATTAACCGATTTCCCATTAAGCAGTACATGCTCACATAACTTGATAGCTCTATGAAGTTCCTTAAGATGTCCCCATTTTGGAAGTCTAGGTAACCCTATCATCATATTATAAATTTATTGATCAGTAAACTTTAGCATATTGTTAGAACTAAGGACTTTTTCCAAAATATGGTAAAAAGACCTGTGCATAAATTAATTACAACATTAGAAGAACTTTAGTTAGATGCCTTACCATACTCATCTATCGGGGCATCATAGTCATAACTTGTAGTAATGAATGGACCACCAGCTGTTCGTCCAAAATTTGTTCCTCCATGATACTAATCCAAAGGGATAATAGAAAGAGATCAACGAGAGAAAAACAAACTAAAATATAGCATATCATTCAGATAAAGTCCTTTAAAACTACTTAATACAGTGGAAAATAGTCTAATTTTTTTTTTAAAAGAAAAAAATTGTACCATGTAGTAATTGTGTACACTTCCTCCTTTCTGGAAGAAACGAGCAACAGAAAATGCGACATCTTCTGCTGGCCTGTGAGGATCTCTGCCCCCAAAAGTCTTAAACCTTAAAATAATAGAAAATCCCAGGTAGAAAGCTCTATATGAGAGATACATTCCTTATTGCAAGATCAAAATCAAATATTAACTATTGCACAGTTTTAACTCCTCTATCCTGGGAAAATAGAAGGAAAAATAAAAGCATCCTTAGTTAAAGTTCTAAATAAACTGAAAAGGCTAAATTTTCAAATAATTTATATTTTTATTATTATACTAGGTCTGAGTCTAGCAGATGCATTTATGTTATCTTGTAGACTATTGCACAGGTTTTAAAATACGTGAACTATAGTTTCAATTGTAACACTCGAGTTTGGAAATTTCTAAAACTAGTTTAAAATGGTATTAAATGGAAGTATGGAACCAGTAACACAAGTCTGTATAGAATCAAACCAGTTCAAAAACTGGGCTTAGGTTGGTCCAAAGCTAATCCTAATATCGAATTTCTATATCAAATGCATGGTTAGTAGCAGCATTAAAATTCACAATATGATATGTACGATTGGAGCAGTTGCAATTGGTGAGCAAATAATTATGGTGCTTGAATCACACCATGTACGAGTCATCCTTCAAGTATAACTTATCCAATGATCATTTATGTCTAGCTAGAGAGATTGAAAGAAAATGTGCTTGACTTTTGAGAAAAAGTTTTATTTCAAATTTAGTTCAAGTGATAATTAGTTTCTTAAAATTTTTAGTAGATAGCCAAACACCAACATATATAACCCAGCCCCAATCTACCTAAACATCTGCTTTTGGAAAATTTCCAAACTTCTTTGAGAGAAAAAATTTTCAGTTCTACTTGATACATATTCATCAATGGAAAATGGATAAAAAGGATTCTGAATTATGCCCAACGAATAAGATGACAATTAGAAAACATTCACCAAAGAGTATTTCCTTGACCTACATAATCACATGCATAAAATGGACTCTCTGAAGCAAAATATGAACAATGGACTACAGGGAAGTTTTAGAGCAATCAAACATACCATCCAGGCCAGTTCTCAGTCCAAATTTTCGGCCTATTTGGAGAAGTGGGTTTAAATTGGTCACAGTAGAATGAATTGCATGTATCAATCTGGAAAAGAATCGTGAATAGTCTGGTTATCATCTAAATGTGACCAGCAACATGGATATTTAAAAGAAAAAAAAATTATGCAGATAAACAGAAAAAATTAAGAAGTTTGAAGCACAGCATAATGTATATTATGACATTTCCTACTTATGATTGTAAGTTTTCATTATCTTCTCATAACAAGAACTACAAATCTAAATTTAATTTGAGTTTATATCATCTTTAAGAGAGTATAATCTTACCACAGGATCTGGAGCATCCCATTGTTGGCACATTATCCAAGGGACACCTATATTTTGAGACACAGCCATCTTTGCAGCCCACAAAGCATATTTCTTACCATCCTCTTTATAAAAATTTTCATAGTATCCATACTCATTTTCTATCTGCAAAATTGTGAAGATGCTGAGTGGAGTCATTGGGTCCGATATGTTAGAGGACAAAGTAGACAAGCAAAAATGAACACTACCAAAAATAGTATTTCATATGCATAATGACCATCCTAAGAATACAAACAGAGGCACTGAGAACAAATTGCAATGTTTAAGGTTATACTTGCCTGAGATAAGATTATGGGACCCCCTTGAGAAGCAAAAAGCTTCTCTTGCTTCATAAGGTTCACTATGTATGTTGTAAACTTCTGCATATGATACTGAACCCCAAGAAAGAGCCAACAAAGTTAGAGCAATCAAAGTAATTTTACTACAAATAAATACATAAAGATGGCATGTATATGTTGGTACGAGTTACAATTATAATTCAAAGCACAGATAAATACCATAAAAGGCTGATTGTAAGTCCGGAATACCGTGCCTGGAACATAATGCAGCCACACCGGCACACCACTGAAACAAACAGCTATGGTTAAGAATTATGAAATTGCAATGCAGTTTGCAAAACTGGTTAATATTATTTAATGTGTGCACCATAAGACTCTTAACTTGAAGCTATTGTTTAGAACCCAAAAAGAAATCATAGCAAAGAAACTATTACTCACCCAAAATTCCATTCTGCAGCAACAAATGGGCCTATTCGAAGAATCAAGAACATCCCAGCCTGCTGAACAGTCCTCGCAAACTTGACCAGATCAAACCTTCCTCCAAAGTAATACTACATCAAGTTCACAATTTCAAGTGAGAGCGGAGAAGTCTTCACAAATTTCACATTACACTACAACTAATTAACTTATGCACTTCAACTTTTGAAGAAGTTAAATGAAGAAACTTCTATAAAAGTTATGAACTTTAACTCATAAAAGAAGCTCAATCTACTTTAACATCTTGATTACCTCATATAAATGCTTACTAACAACTTTAACCAAAAGATAAAGTATGAACTGCATTATAAAGGACTTCACATTACTCACATTGCCTGGAGAAAGCTCATGGCCGTTCCAGAAAACATAGGTTTCAATCACATCTACCCCACCTTCCTTCGCTGTTTGAACAAGACCAGGCCACATCTGCCACAAACACATCACTTGTTAGAGAACTGTGAAGTCCCAGATGGAAGAAATAAGAGAAGGGGTGCAGTGTCACCGCAGGAACGCTTCGAGGGTAATGAATGGAAGCAGAGATAAGAAGCTTGCGTTGGCCATCGATGATGAGAGAGCGACCATCGTAGCTCACATTGCCACATGAGGCCACTGCAACTGTGACCAGCAGCACCGCCCCAAGTAAACAAAATTTCATTTTTCTCACACTGTGATCTTAGTGTGTGATGGGGTTTTAATAAGGAGCAAAAGTGTTGCTAAAGATTAGATGGGGTTAGTTAAGTGAGAGACAGAACATGTGTTTGATTCTGGAGATTCGTAGTCATAGATACGTGTTTTGTTTCTACTAAGGTCCCCAAAACACGGTTACCGATTCAGACACAGACGCACGTAGTGCCAGCTAGTATACAACTATAGTACAATAATGCTAAATCTCTTGTTCTTAAATTTAAATGCAAAGTTTTTCTAAAATAGAACAGGGATTTGTATAATCAAGCAACATCAAAGGTTGCATTTACTTAGTCTTTTTTTCCATTTTGGTATATTTTTTCTTAATAAAATAGCCAGAAAAAATCTTATTTACTAAAATAAACAAATTCTGCCAGCTAAATATAATTTCACAAGACATAATTTCAGACTGATTAAATACAAGTGATATGCTAGTGATTTCAATTAAAAACATTAATTAAAATCTCATTTATTATTAAATTCATTTGTGTGCAACTATTTTTTAATTATTTGACACTATATTTGTTAAGTCTAATAATTAAAAAATAATAATTAACAAAACAATTAAGACAAACAGAATTATTTTAATTTAAAACAAAATAATATAATGATAATAATAATAATAAGAATTTTAATTAAATTCATACGAATTTAATTTAAATAATAATAATAATAATTTAATGATTATTTTTGAAGAAATAATAATAGTAATAATATTCTAACAAATTTAATTAAAATAATAACAATAATAATGATTATTATAATTATATTATAATAACATTTATAAATAAAAATAATAATATTTAATAATATAATATCAACTATTTATCAATTGATGATGATAGTTTATTATAATTTGATAAATAGTTCGTACTATAATGCTTAGAGTGTCTGTTAATTGCCTCTTCCTGATAAGTGAAACAAGATAATGATAGTAGATAACTACAACTTCATTCACTTATTGTCATTGGTAATATTATATTATTAAATATTATTTTCTTTATTTATAAAAGTTATATTATTATCATTATTATTATAATTGTTAATATTTTATTATTATTGTTGTTATTATTTTAATTAAATTTATTAAATTATTATTATTATTATTATTATTTCTCAAAAATAATCATTAAATTATTATTACCATTGTTATTATTTTAAAATTATTATTATTATTATTATTAATTTACTTCAATTTGTATGAATTTAATTATAATTGTTGTTTTAATAATTATTATTATCATTAAATTAAATTTTTATGAATTTAATTAAAATTATTTTATTATTATTATTATTTAAATTAAATTAATATGAATTTAATTAAAATCATTCTTATTATTATTATCATTATATTATTTTGTTTTAAATTAAAAGTATTCTTCTTCTTATTATTATTTAAATTAAATTTATATGAATTTAATTTAAATTATTCTTATTCTTATTATCATTATATTATTTTTTTAAAATTAAAATAAGTTTGTATGTCTTAATTGTTCTGGTTTTGTTAATTATTATTATTTAGTTATTATTTTTTAATTGTTAAACGTAACAAATATAATGTCAAATAATTAAAAAAATTGTTCCAGAAATGAGTTTAGTGAGAAACGAGATTTTAATTAATGTTTTTAATTGAAATTATCAGTATGTTAATTATATTTGACCATCTGACATCATGTCTGAAATAAAAGATTTCTTAATGTGAAATTCTATTTAAATAACAAAATTTACCAATTTTAATAAATTTTTTTCTGCTCATTCTGAATATTATTATAAAAAAGTACACCAAATGAGAAAAAAAGCTCATTTACTTTGTTACAGTTATATAATCAAATAACTTTTTAAAGTAGTTGAAACTAAGTTATGAGTTAATTTAAAATGACTAATATTTAAATATTTGTATATTATTAAGAAAAACAGAGGCATTTCCTTCCTATGGTATAATTACTGTTCTGAAAATCAGCCCAATTCGTCCTTTCAAACTATAAAATCAATTTAAAAATTAAGTTTAATGGCAAGAAAAAACTTGAAAAAGAAATAATTTTTTGACAACAACTTTTAATATGACTGTTTCCAGAAAAAGTTATTCTTAAAGTTTAGGTCGATGTTGTCTTCCTTATATTTTCCTTTTTTATATAAAAAAGTAAATTGTTTGTTTTGTTGTATATGGTGATTGTTAAGAATCACAAAATTCTCTTAATTATGCGTATTTTTTTCTCATTAATTACGTGATATGTAATTTGTTGAGAAAATATCATGGTCATGTTGAATAAGATTAATCATAATTTAATCCCTAATCTCATAATAAGAGGATATACAATTCTAACTCTGGAGCTTTTATAAGCAAGTACATTTAAACTTTGATCTTATTCTAGAGAAAAAAAAATAACTATGCTCTCCAACCTCAAGTTTTTATTAGTAAGTGACTTGATATTTGACCTAATCCGAAACAAAAATCAACCTAAATGGAGAAGGTACAATAATATTATTTTGATTCTTCAAAGCTATAAAGTAAAATATCCATCATTTATTTCTGATTTACATTTAAACTTGTTATTAATAAATGACATTATTTTTTATCGTTGAAACTTGTCTTTAAGTACTATTGTGCATTTTATTTGATTGTTTACGTATATTTTGGATGTTAAACATTTATAAAAATGTCATTTTTAGTTTAGTTTTTTATTAAATTGTAACAATAATCTTTTAATGTTGTGTTTGCATATTATAGAATATTATAATTATTATTTCATTGGTCCCAATACAATCATCATGAATGTTTAATCAATGTCTTAATTGATGTGGGGAAAGATTCAGTTTTTATGAACATTGAGTACGTTAATTGGTGATTGAGTTCCTAACTCATGATTTTGAGTGTCATAATTATCCATCATGTCTAAGAAAAACTTCGAAGTTTCGTCACAAAATATGCACTCACCGACATTATATTTTTTATTTTTTTTAATTTGTTGAACATCAAAAAGAAAAGACGGTGCACGATGACGGACACCGATCTCAGGTATGAAAATCTAGGGTACGTTATAAATTTCAATTAATAAAACAGAATAAATTAAAAAGTGGGTGATGAAAAATGTGTTTCTAATCCTCTTTATAAAGAAAAACACAATACTTAATATAACAAAAGGTTTTTGAACTGCCAAAAAATAGTTTCTAAAATACTTTTTCGATTCACAATATTCAACCTATATTTTAGGCGCGTGTATTATTTTTGGATTACATTGAAAAATAAATACTTAAAAAAAGAACACCTTAACAAATAATTTTGAGATAGGATATAAGATTAAAGGAGAATGATAAATGACGAGTGAAAAAGAAAATAAAGACAGCCGTTCTACTTTAATTGTATTAACTAAATTATGATATTATGAAGAATATTGAAGATTACTTACTAATGTTTAGTAGTCTTAAAGATTATTTACATGATCTATAATATACTATATCTCTTTTCTATAAATGGGTTATTTTAAATGTATTAGTAATTTTGTATTATTTTTTAGTTTTATACATAGACATGTTTTACTTTTTGTTTATCTTGTGGTGAAATATGTACGGTATATTTAGAACCTTTTAATATAATATATTTTCTTTTTATTTTTGCTTTTCTTTATTGTGATATGAATTTAATAATTAACATCTTTTTTAAAAATTAAAAATAAAAGAAAGTCAAGAAAAGAAATAATTAAAAGTATGACTATCAAGTTTCACAATAAGTTTTGTGGTAAAAATGACTTTAAATTATGAAAGATTAAGATAGAAGTTATCTTGATACAACAAAGATGTATTACTGTGATTAAAGGTGAAACAAACATGTCAAAATCTCTCTCAAAAAGAAAAGACTCACCTAATTAACAATGCTAGAAGTGTCATAATTTTGTAATTTGGAAATAAGACACGAAAGTTGCGAATGAGAGAACTTTTGCATCTGTGGATGAAACTCGAGTCATTATATATGACAAAAACTTTGAGATATAGATTTTGTTTGAAGCAATAGTTATATTCGTTTAGGATTATATAATTAAGAACAATGGTAAAACAATTAGAAGATTCCAACAAGATTTTAGAAGATCTTTTGATATTAGAGCTTAAGGAAATATGAGCAGTTCTTCTTGGGAAAATAAAGTTTGTAAGGGGCACACGACATGTGGTTGGTCAGATTGAAAATGTTTGACAATCGATAAATGTTGTTGCAAGATATAAGGTATGTTACAAATCTCAAGAGAAATCTAGTATGTTTGATCTTAACCAAGATTGAACAAGGTATCGTAAAGATTTTAGAGAGAGTGTTTACCATTGCTCAAGGGATGAAAAAGAATGTTATTTACGTGCTAGAGGGTTCAACAATGATTAAGTAAGTGTTTGTGGCCAATCAAATGATGCAAGACAAGATGAAGTTGTTGCATTTGAGGTTGAGACGCATAAGTAAGAAAGGTTTGGTGGAGCTAGGCAAGCAAAATCTATTTAGAGCTGATAGAATGAAGGAGACTTTTGTGATCAATGCATACTTGGAAAGTCTCATATATTGAATTTTAAAACTTGTAAGCATGTATCCAATAGACCGTTTAAGTATATCCATGCATACCTTTAAGGTTCAACACGAGCTTAAACTCATAGTGGATAGTCTTATTTCCTTACCATCATAGGCAATTACTCACGGAGTTGTGGAGTTATATTTTGAAAATTAAGACTTATACTTTTCAAAGATTTAAAGAGTGACACACATTATTGATAATCAAGCAGATAAACAAACTTAAAGTACTTACAACTCACAATAAGTTGGAGTTTATACTAAATCAGTTTAACAAGATTTGCAAAGAAGAAAGTACAAAGATGCAAAAGATAGTCATAGATACACCTTAACAAAATGGTCTTACTAAATGATGAACAAAACCATTTTAGAGGGGATAAGTTGTATGTTACAGGGAATGATGTAATCCCATCTCTAAGATTGGAGACAAGAACAAAGAGGTTATTGAGCTAGAGCCTTGATCAAGAGCTTATTAGGAGTTTTGGCCTAACTGGGCTTGTTTGGGCCTTCAAACAAACTTTTGGGTCCAAGTTCAAAATTAGAGAAGATCACTCTAGAGACTTTGGAGCTTTAAGATTATAAGACCTCTATTTCTAAAAATTGTATTGAGTAATGTAGAGTTTATTTTGGGTCTTGTATTTTAGGCCGAATAAAATAGGTTTTAGGCCTTGTATTTTGGGCCTAGTAAAATAGGATTTTGGGCCTTAGGCCTTGTATCAAAATTACATGGACGTTCACTTTTTTAGGCTTGTAAAAATTTCAAAGAATGTGCTAAACAAACTTAAATAAGGCACCACATGTGAGACAAGTAGGTGTCACATGGAAACTTGTGTTCCAAGCTTCTTATGTCATTTGTCTCATCTCAATGGACTGTAAGTCACCATGGACACATACTACCCTCCCAATGGAGAGGATCCTCTTTACTCATGACTTGTCACTTGTCAAGCTCCTATTGGAGAGTTTTTTATAAGCTTGCAAGACAAGTCATTATGTAGCCTATAAATAGGTGACTCTTATAATTGAAAATTTAGATTTGAATAAGTAATGAAATTCTGACCAATTTTTGTCTTTTTACTCTTGTTCAAAATCTCTCCTTAGAATAGTCTTTTTTTTAGACTTGTCATTGCTTCCTCCTAAGTGTGTTGGCCTAACCTCAGACCTAATTCACTTCCAAATCCATCTTATATAGTCACAACAACAATTCTTTCGCTGCATCTACTCCAATTCACGTTCAAACATCAAATCTTCAAGAAGAAGCACATTGAAATATGCAATTGAAGCTAAAATTGCATAAGGCAACTAGTTTGTCTAAGTCCATCTAGGGGAAAGCTACAAACGTTGTAGTCTATCTAACAAACAAAAGTCAATCATCTACTCTAAAGTTTAAGATTGTCATGGAGGTGTAGAGTGTAAAGCTAACAAATTACAAATATCTTAGGGTGTTTGACACCTTGACATTTGCACATGTTAAGAAAGATAAACTAGAAACATGGGTAGAGTGGTGTATCCTCATTGAATATGCTAAAAAATGGATGGTATAAGTTATGGAGATTGAAAACGAGGGAAGCTAGAGGTTTCATAAGTAGGAACGTTACATTTGATGGACTCGAATAGTTATAATATGTAGAAATCCAAAGAAAAACAAGGAGAAAACTCATGTGCAGGTGGAGTCTTTTGAATCTAATCATCTAGAGGGGTTAGACGATGAAGCATCACACGATGAGAATAACTTCTAATTCTCACTCAAGAAGGTTACTACATGCAAAATTGGAATCCAATTGTAAACTTACAAATGAGTAGGAGAGGAAGACAATCAAACCTACACAATAGTTTGAGTATGTTGATCTCATTTGCTATGTTTTACTGTAGCTGAAGAGATAGAAGATTCAAAGCCTAAAAGCTTTAAAGAGGTAAGAGGAGGTGTAGAAGGTTAGGAGTAAAATGTGTCATAGAAGAAAAGATTGAATCTTCGAAGAGGAACCGAACATAGATGTTTTTTATTTGCCCAAAAATCAAAAGGTGGTTGAATATAAGTAGGTATTCAAGAAAAAAAGAAGGAATATCATATACGGCTAAAGAAAGATTCAAGGTGAGACTAGTGACAAAAGGTTTTACACAAGTGGAGGGATAAACTATAGTGAAAATATTTCACCTACGATAAAACGCTATTTGATAAGGATCTTGATATCAATTGTTAACTAGTAAAATTTGGTGTTGAAACAATTAAACGTTAAAACAACTTTCCTACATGATAACTTGAGGATAATGTCTATATGCAACAACCTAAGGGGTTTGTTGAATGTCAAGGAAATATGTGTTTCTTGTATAAATCATTTTAAGGCTTCAAGTAGAGTCCACTTCATGATACAAGAAGTTTGATGATTGTTAGCACCAGTGGGCTACTATGATGATTTGATGAAGCCAACCAAGTGAAGAAGTTCAAGACCTTATTAGCATATGTGGAATGCATGAAGATTTCATGAAGATTGAAGAACTTTGTCTAGAACTTAGGAGGGTAAGTTTGAGGTCTAATCAGTGATGCATGCAATCTTAATCAATGATAAGCTCCACAAGTTATTTCTTAATTAACAAAAGCTTTGAGAAATCATTAAAATCAAAACTTGCGTTTTGAACAACTGTTTTAACTAACTGGAGAAAAATAGTCGATTATTTGAAAAATCAATCGACTGAATTTTAAATGACAGTTGTCTATAAATGGCTGGCGCCAAATTTTGAAAGATACGAAAAATCATTCTAAACATTTTCTGAGCAAGAACATTTGAAATTACAAAGAGAGCAAAAGCGCCCTTAAGTCTAGTGATCAAGATCAATCAACATTTTCATCAAGAACTGTTTTCTTGAACTGCTACTGGAGCTTTGATTTGACTGATACAATTTCTTCACTAAGGCTTCTATACCCTTTCTTTATTACTTTTGTAATCCTTTGTATAAAAGTGCTTGTATTGCTGTGATTGTGTTAATCTTTCATTTGTATTGAAACTGCTACTGCGTTCTTGAATTATTGGAGTGTAATTCGTGGTACAGTGGGACTGTACTGGTGGTTCGCCTACTGCGAGGTGTAGTGTGAGGCAGTTCTGGGTTATACAGTGGGTTCTGTATAACTGTGACTTGCTGTAGGTTTCAGCAAGGGTGTTCTTGAAACACACAGTGGGTTTCTGTGTGATTTCTTGTTCTATTGTGGGTTCAGCAGTGGTCTACTGCGGGTTGTAGTGAGACGTTTTTGGGTTATACAGTGGACTCTGTATAACTGTGACTTGCTGTGGGTTTTAGCAAGGGAATTCTTGAAACGCACAGTGGACTCTGTGTGGCTCTTTGGTCTGCTGTAGGTTCAGCAGTGGTTGTTGCAAGTGCAGTGTTGTCTTGCCGTGGGCAAGTGTTGTAAACTTGATCAGTTGATCATTTTTTAGTGAAATCCTTACTGTGTGCGAGGGACTGGACGTAGCTCGTTTGGTGGGTAAACCAGTATAAAAACTTTTGTGTTCTTGAATCTTCTTTCTCCTTCTTGATCACTGATTTAATTGACTGGTTCATTGTATAAACTGTTTTCAGAATCTATAATTGAACTATAATTGATATAAGACTTAAACATCTTTTAATAATTGTTTGTTTAATAAAAAGAATTTTATTTTTGATTGATTTATAATAATTCAAACTGTTGATTGAATCGAAGTTTATCAGTTCATTCTGTGTGGTTAACTTCTATTCTGTTTCTGTGTAGTAAACTAAATCGCTTCCGTACTTACATTTGAATTCTGATGAAACTGTTTGGTTTGCTACATTGTACTATGACTAGATTGTATTCTGTTTACTGATTCATTCTACTGCTTTGCTCAGTAAAGTCAATAAAGATCCAGTTTATCAAACTGATTTGAATTTTCTTAAAAGGTTAAATAGTTTTGAAAAAGATTTTGAAATCCAATTCACCCCCCCTCTTGTATTTCAACCAAAACAGTTTCTTACAATGATTTTCTAAGACAAACGAATTTTAGAGGAACAATTATGATAGTTGCATCTATATCCTAAAAAGAGAAGAAAGAAATATGTTGTTCTTGCTTTTATATGTAGATGATATCCTTATATAAATCAATATAAAAATGAGATAAAAGAACTCAAAGAAAGATTAAACTCATAATTTAAGATGAAATATCTTGGTTTTACGAAGCGGATACTTGGGATGGATATGCAGAAAGATCAGACAGTTAGAGTGTTGCGTCTATCTCTACAAAGATATTTGAATATGGTTGTTGAGAGATTTAGGATTCATGAGTCTAAACTTGTAAGTACACCTTTGGCCATCACACAAAGCTTTCAATTACCCAAGCTTTTAGTTTTGAGGAAGAGATGAGGGAGATGTAGATTATTTCGTATGCTAATGGAGTAGGGAGAATCATGTATGGAATGTGTGTAGTAGATCGTTTCTGGCACATGTTGTTAATGTGATTAGCAGGTTCATGATAGATCTTGGACGTGCTCATTAGGAAGCATTAAATTAGGTTTTGAGATATCTGAATGGAACAATATTGCCTAAATTGGTGTAAAGATGGTTTACCATTGGCATAGAAGTTATATAAGGGTTTGTAGATGCAAACTATGTAGTGGATGTGGACACGATTTTTGAGTATATTTTCACATTGAGTGTATCCCACTCATAAAAAGATAAAAAAAATCTATAGTTGAAGGGAATAATAGAAAAGGTAGGAGACTATACAACTATTTATTGTAATAGTCAAAATGTCATGCATCTAGCTAGTCATCATTTCTTGAAAGAACCAAACATATAGATGTTAGGTTACTCTTCATTAAAGATGTTAGGTTACTCTTGATTAGATTAGAGATGTTGATGAGTTTATAAAATTCAATATTATCAGGCTAGGTTTGGAGAAGAATCCTTCATACATGTTTACAAAACTTTTACTATTAAAATTTGAAAATTGTTTTAAATGAATTAATCTTTTGTTTTAGTATAAAAGTTTTTTCATAGTTTGGAGTCAATAGAGAAAATTACGATATATTAACTTTAAGATATCATCATCTTACGAAAAACATATATATAGCCATATACTGTAAAGGCTATAATAATATTAAATTTAATTGAATTGTCTACCGTCTCCCATTAATATTTTTTTTAGCAGGGTTGTCTTAACTATCTTTACAGTATTCTAATTTTTTGTAATCTTATACATTGACACATGTTTTATTATTTGGATTACATTATCGAATACATTTACTCTAAATTAATGATGTAAGTTTCTTTTTTATTTTTGTTCTTGCATTTGTAATTTATTTATTTTTTGTTATTGTTGTAGGAATTCGAGAGAGACTGAAACCTGTCCACGATTAGATTGAGTTGCGTTTCCGCAACACTGGGGTCATGACAGTATGTACATCGCTAACTTAACATGTATCCAACGTATCTCTGTTGCTCAACACCCTAACCAATGTTTTCGCAACCACGTTCCTCTTTTATAATGTCCCAACACTCTATCTTATCTTATTCATGTTTTTGAAAACTTCTAAAATATCTTCATAACTACATTACCACCTATCTCCATCAATGAGTTTTGATTAGGCCTAATTAAACTTACTTTTAATAAATAAAGGGTCAAATCAAATGAGATCTTTTTCCTATAAATAACTCTCTCTTGCCACAGACATAGATCCAATAGCATTACCATTTTTATATCACAAAGAATCTATCCTGATCTGCAGAGGTTTCAAGAATATAATATATTGTCATAAAAGGAAACAGATTCTGCATGTATGCTATGCATGCTTTACATTTTCTTTTTCTTTTTGTTCCTTCTATCAAATGTAAGCTAAGCAGAAGAGGGAAATGATAATTTAGAAAAGTTTTGCTGTAAATCTGTGACTTGAACAGTGTCTAAGGAGATGCCAAGAGCGTTCCCACCACCTTCATCCACCAAAACCAAAACGTTTTCAGAGTCTTTAAGGAAAGACCGAGGCACATGATACCTGTGACAACATATAACACAGCATTAATTGCAGAACCAGGATCCTCTAATGACTCTACATCACCATGTTCTCTGCAGCCGAAATCTGAGTCATATTCTCTCTCTCTTTCTCAAACTATTATTATTAACTAATCAATGAATTGGATTTGGCTGCACGCTGTTGACAAAAATTGCAGCAGAGGATCTGATCTGTTAATTACACTATCGTGATTGCAGTTAAAGTGTCTCTCTCATCTTTTCTTCCTTGTCTGTTTGTTATTTATACAATATGATATAGAAGTATAAATTAATTACTTTCATACTGGATTAAGATTATTTAATGGCCTTTTTTCTTCAGCTATATTTATTGAAAAATATATAATAAAAATAAGGGCATTTTTAAAATAGTAGCTTTATGATGTAGTTGAAATTTGTTTATATTTAAGTTCACTAAGCATGATTTTTTTTACTTATATTTGAGTTGAGAAGGAGTAATATAGTACACTATCTTAATTTCATAACACATGATAGAAACTAATGGTGCTTAGGTGGGTTGTTACTTACAATGATTGTGAAGGGTTGCCTTTGGGATCATGAAACAAGATCCAATAACGACCAATGCTTTGTCCATTTACCCAAGCCTCACCTTTTCCCATTGAACTAAGGTCCAAGACAACAGGGTCATGTCCCTCTGGTGTGTCAAACGTTGTCTAACAATTCAAATTGTTATTAATCATCAACACAGTGACAAGTTTATAGAAATAAAAGAGTTTAAGTGCTGAAATTTTGTGCTAGCTTCTGTAATTCAGAAAATGGAAAATAGATCATTAGGGTCATCTGCTTCGTTTTACCTTGTACCAAATGAGAGTTTGTTCCCTAATATTCCCCAGTTCCCTCCATTCAATATCACTGCTATTTTGTCCTTTATATACTTGTAATTGCTCCCCCAGTAATCCAACCTATAATGTACGAAATGGGTGAAATTTTTTTACTTGGCATGCTGTATAATGTAAAATTTAGATGAGAAAAATTGACTACTAATTAAATATAACAAGAAAATAAACAACCTGACAATGTCAACAGGTAGAGCAAGATATAAAAAGAAAATAGGAGAAGAGAGAACCTTATAACCCCAAAAAGAATTAGTCAAATTAAGAGACTCTTCTTCGCTGCATTGAAGTTGCACAGTGATTAAACCAGCGAACCTTCTTTCAAGAAATGCCCCTGAATCCTTTTAGTAAAAAAAAAATCCAGAAAATTGTTAGACTTCACCATTACAAAGACAATGCATAATGAAATTTTGAATCAATTCCTTAGAAAATTATACCGGAAGTCCAACCATAACGCTAAGTATAGAAAGGTTGTTTGTCCCTTCATGTAATGTAACTGGGAGCTCTAAGGTGAATGATTTCACATCATGATTTCCATGTGCCCCTCCTAAAAGATTATAGTTAGTTAGAACAAAGTAGTGAATTAATCATTCGAGTAAACTTTGGATAAAGTCTGCACATTTATGTACCTATGTATGTGTTGTTCACAAAAGCATGGGCAACATGAGCAGCAGAATGAACAGTAAGTGTTGGTTTGCTGCAAGATAAATTGTTTTCAAACCTGTTCGCAAAATCAATGGCTTCAGTTTTCACTTCAAAGTTCAAGAGCAGTAGATCAATGTGAATACAAAATGAAATAGTAGTAATGAATGATATGTATTTGACTGCCAGGAATGAAGCTAGATAACTAACCTGAGAGTATACCAAAGGTAATCCGATTCGTCTTTGGTTGTACTCATTTGCTCTAGAAATGAATTTGATCTTAGCAAGGTGTCATCAAAGCTCGGAATGACATCTTGGAATTGCTTCCAAACATCCACTGAGCTGAAGTTTTGTTTAGGAGTAATGATCCTTCTGTTGCTTGTCGTATTCACCTACAAGCATAAAATAATGTAAAAAGACTGCATGAAAACAAACTAAATTGACCAGATTTGGTGTATGTATGTGTAACTAATTTTGACTAAGTAATGGTTTACATTTGCAGTGTTGAAAGCCACATTTTGACAATCTGGTAAGATGCTTATGGACTTGGGGAGCAATTCGTATGATCTGTTGTGGAATTGCACGGTGACCTTATTTTCTTTATCATTGTTTATAAGGAATGCAACACATCCTCCTTTTTCTTCTTCAAACACATAACCCTGATCAAAATATGAAACAATTTTAAGAATGTCTAAATCATGGTTAGTGTAAATAAACCTGTTGGAGAAAGAAATGTGAGGGCACTCACTTCCTGTAGTTGACCTAAAGAGAAGTTCCTTGGCACTCCTTGTAGTAAAGTGGTAGAACAAGACTTTATTACACTATGTAACTGCTTGAGATGTCCCCATTTGGGTTGCCTGAGCAAACCTACCATTAAAATTTGCAACATATGAACTTCAAATTGGGTGAGATAGGAAGAAAATTAATAATGTTGTACACTTACCATATTCATCAAGTGGGGCTTGATCATAATAGGCTGTTATAGTATAAGCAGAGGCTGTTCTCCCAAAGTTGGTTCCTCCATGGTACTAAGTCAGTTTGCATTCAAACAACGTTAATTAGATGCACACACTGTAATCAAGATTAATTAAGATGGTTGAAATTTGAAAAGGGTTTCCCTGGATGGTACACATGACACAATATTTAGTGAAAATCTTAGCTATGACTTAACTGGTACACTTATATGCAAAATGATAAAGCTTACTAAATTTGTTTTTTCAAGTTGTAGCAACAGAAGACAGGGAGGGAAACCCTTGTCAAATCCAAGGAGAGTTTCACAGTAACAATACCATATAATAGTTGATATAGCTTCCATTTCTTGCAACAAAAAGGGTGACATGAAATGCTATATCTTCAGCAGACCTTATGTATGGCAGTGCACCATATACTTGATAGCTTCAGGCCACAAAAGAATAAAACGTTAATTTTGTTGAAAAGAATTTTTTCTTCAATAGATATAAATTAGTAATGGCATGTAAAAGTTTTAAGTAAACGGACACCTTTTATTCTGTTAGTTTTCAGGAAAACTATCTTATGTCAGACTGATTAATTTATATATAACTAAATATTTGAGTTTTCAAGAGCTAATATTTCAAGAATTCATTGTTGAGTATCTAGAGACAAAAAAGAGTATGTTATTCTAAGTTATTTGATAAAACAATTCATTGGAAAAATAACCCCTCAAACAAAAATGTTAGTTGCATATTCTTATGCTTCATACATCATTCACATTTGACAAAGTGTCCAGAATTAGCCTAACTTTAACAAAAATGAGGTGAAATTAACTATAATCAAATAATAAAAGCTGTATAAATATGAATAATGTGTGTGTGATTATGTATTATAAACTGGACATGGAGAATTGACGAAACTTACAAAGATGTCCAATTCTCAGTCCACAAGGAAGGTTTATTGGGGGAATTTGGTCCACTGAAAGTTTCTCCACATTTCATGCCATTGCATGTGTTTATCTGCATGAATAGGAAGATTAAGTGTTTAGTTTACCTTGAAAACAGAACATATGACAACCTTTTAAGGAAATATCAAACCAAACATGTGCTTAAGCATTCATACAAAAAGAATGAAAATTTATAAGCAAGTTCTTGGGCTTAGTAGAACCAACCACAGGATCAGGAGCATCAGTTTGTTTGCACATAATCCATGGAACTCCAGTGTCAAGTCCCACTGCCATTTTTGCAGCCCATTGAACATACTGAGATCCTGCTGGGCCAAATGCCTTTTGGATGTTTTGGTATTCATTTTCAATCTAGTATTATTCAGTAGTACACAATCATGGGGTGTAAATAAAACACATTAACTAAATAAAAATTTAATTATTTGTTTTTGAGAGGAATCATATGTACCTGTGACAATATAATTGGGCCTCCTTGGGAAGCATATAAGCCCTCTGCTTTCATCATGTTCACAATTTTTGAGGTAAAATTTTGCATGTAGAACTGAACATTGGAATGCACATATGAAAGAGGGTGTGAAAAAGAAGAAACAATTAAACACATTATTACAAGTGTGGTATGGTTCCATGTATGTACCTTGAATGGCTCATTATCCGTTCGGTAGACAATGCCAGGGATATCATGTAACCAGAAAGGAAAACCCCTACAATTATTTGTTTATTTAATCATTCTCAAAAGAAAACAAAAACAATTTACACACAAAAATGAAAGAGATTAAAATAAACAATAACATATAACAGTATTAAAAGAGTATATATAAATACTTATTTTTTGTTCTGTAAAAAATGAACACGATACTATATGAATAAAATTTTTATATAAATGAATTTGGAACAATATATTATCTTACATTTAAGTTCTTAATAAAAATGTGCATAAGAGTTATTAACCGCAAGACTTATATGCAAAATGATGTTATTGAAGGATTCAACTTTTTACGGACCAAATTTAATATTTACTTTTAAAAGAATAAATAATTTATGTCTTAATAACATAGATATGGTTGTCATGTTATTTAATAATGAAACATCATATAAATTTTATTGGTTTTATTACTTAAAAATCATTCTTATCGTAACTTTTCATCTGTCAAATGAAGTTTATGCTTAAAATAATTAAACTCGTACGAAAAGAAGAGTTTAGAAAATAATAACTTTACATGGACATTTTACTCTAAGAAAAAAAATGTAATATATCATCATATTAATTCTTAAAACTAGAACTCTTCTGAAAAGTTATTGAAAATTTAAATTATTTTATTTGAGTCTCCAAAATTAACTATTTATTTGTCATTTTAATCCCTTAACGTACATTAATATTATTGCTTAACTTAAATGTTTATTAAATTTTAGGGTAAAGGTTCATTTAAAAAATAATTTGAAAGAATAATAACGGAATAACATTATATATAATTTTAAAGACTAGTAACTTATCAAAAGAAAGTTGAAAGAAAAAAGGTACCCATATGTCCATTCACTCTCTATGAAAGGTCCAATCCTGAGGCAAACATACATTCCTTGAGCTTTAACTTCCTTTATAAATCCCACCAGGTCATATCTCCTACTGAAATCATACTGTCCCACACATTCTTAAACAACTCATCCCATGTTTAACATTTTTCACCAAAACTAAAACAATAATAATTGAATTATCTTTATTGTTTATATTTATTCCAAAGTAAATTATTTATTTATGGTGAAACTGAAAAGTCTTTAGTATTTTTCTATCACTTATTCATGAAGCAAATTTTCCATGTCATTTCTTTTTCAGTTATTTTTCTCTTTATAAGATGAAATGAAAATAGAAAGAATACCTTTCCGAGTTGGGGCTCGTGAAGATTCCAAAACACATAGGTTTGAATAACGTCCACTCCTCCTTCCTTTGCTTTCGCTATCAAATCTGGCCACATCTGCATTGCAACAATCCTTCATTTGTCAAAAACGCTTAACCTTAACTCCTCTTGTCCTTTTCTTCATATTTTCCCCCTTTTAAGGTATTCATATGTAAACGTTAAGTCTACTCATCACAAACTTATGGATAACTCCTTTAACTCATTTTTTTTTAAATATAAAATTTGAATTCACACTTAAAATATTAACTAAATTATTTTTAGTTCAGTTGGATAAGTGTTTGATCTGGTTAGTGAGATTAGTCTCTGGTTTAGCAAAATATCTAGTCAGCAAGATTAGTTTTTGAGTCAACAAATTGAGAAACCATAAACTAGTACTTAATGAATTAAATGTATATAGCAAATGATGGTCTCTTGATGTTTCAAACCAACCAAAATGTTTGAGAAGAACCTCCTCTATCATTTATTCATGCACCAGGAAAAAAAAAAAAAAAAATTCTCAAACATGCCCGTGATGCAATAGTGAATTTGCAACTGTTAACGGTTTGGTTGTGTGGTTCAAAACATGGTATGAGCTATCTACAGTGCAGGTGGGTTAGTTGAACAAAAGGGCATATTTAATTAAATGCAGAGACTGGATTATTGGACAGAGGACCGTTTTTTGAAATAAAATTTAAGTTTACTTAAGAGTTTAATAAACACCATGTTTTGGCTGAGATAATGATAATAAACACCAGGTTTCGGGGAGATAATTAACTATCTTAAACGTAATCTTTTTTTTTTTTATTTCTCATTTGTTTTCTATCATTTTTTTGGACATTCAGAAGAACATGAATGCAAAATTAGCTCACAAGTTTACATCTGAACGGGATGCAACTTACCTACCCAAAAATGCAGAGGAAGCATGAGCTACTTTAATTAAAAAATTAATGGACCATTTATTAATGAATTAGTGTCTAAGCATTATTCAGACACAAGAATCCAAAGAATGTGACTTCTTATACAAGTCCGTGATCAATGCCTGTTACTTCAATGGATTGTTATCAGAAACCATACCACTATATGAAATGCACTTGGAAAGAACACAGATGAATGCAGAAAAGATTACAGAGCATGTCAATGGCATTATAATACCTCATTATCAAAAGATGAAAATGAAAACAGAGACATGCATGAAATGATGATAGCACAGACATTAGACATACCTGAGGAGTGCTGCGAGGATAATGAATTGAACCAGAGAAGAGAATTTTTCTCTGGCCGTCAATGATGAGAGATCTTCCATCGTATGTTACTTCACCTTTAGCACCAAAAGCTTCTCTTATTGCCCATGACAATAACACCATCACCAAAACCACCCACTTTTCCATATCTCCCAAGACCCTCTATCAGCACTAGATAGAGGAAGAAACTTTGTGACAGTCACAACTGGAATGGGCTGATATATATATATATATATATATATATGAGTGGAATTCACTTCTTTCAAGACATAAAATGTATAATTAAAGAGTATATTTCTCTCTCATCTTTATTAATATAAAATAAGCTTAATTAAATTTTAATTCTTTTATAAATTTAAATATTTTTAATTGAATTTTTATTAAATTTCTTTTATCTATTGAATACTTAAAATTTATATATTTTTCAATTGGATCTCTGCTATTTTCTTTTTTCTAAACCTTAAATTAGAATAAATAAAAATAATATTATTTTGAATCTTGACTGTGATCTTTTTTTTTTTTTTTGCAATAC
>Ga0209489_103201_pt1 | contig 32250 bp, 16 predicted proteins | sample SiratrowhiteBW_FD_187527 | JGI IMG/M metagenome (GOLD analysis project Ga0209489, IMG submission 187527) | Root nodule microbial communities of legume samples collected from California, USA - Siratro white BW (SPAdes) (version 2) | ecosystem: Host-associated > Plants > Roots > Nodule | place...
GGGGGGGGGGGGGGGGGGGGGGGGGGGGGTGGTATCAGTGTTGTACACATTCAGTTTTTCAACTGAATGTTGGGAGTTAGTGTTTCTGTTATGGATGTTTAACAACTTTTGAGTCTATATACAGACTTTCCTTTGTACTTTTTACACACAAATGAAATAATATTCAGTTCAGCTTCTGTTGAAGCTTTTTCTCGATTTTCTTCATATCAAAATCTGATAAAATTAAATGAATGGAGGACAACGCAGGTCAATAGCATACGTTTGTTTTAATCAAGGTGTAACAGAATATAAAAAATTGTTTATCTTGAAAAATGTTATAGGATTAAGTTGTTACTTATAATAGGTTGAAGTGTGTTAGCAATGTTATCAGTTGTAGATGTATGGTCCATGTCGAAAAGCCACAAATTTGTCATGCTATATTGCAAATGATGGTTATGAGCAAATAGCACAAACATATACTAATATTGCTATATGTATGTATGTAATATACAATAAACCAAAAAATAGGATAAATATATATGATAAAAACTAATAACATATATGAAAATAACAAAATTAGAAATATTTTCTATGAACCAACACTTACCAGTCTCATAACATAAGCATAAAATCTCAAAACAACACTAACAAGAAAAGATAACAAATAGAAAACTAAAAATATCCTTGAAGTGAGAAGGAGATGAAGGGGAAAAATAGTCAGACCAAGAGAATGACAAAAACAGAAAAAAGGAGAATAAAAGATAGAGAAGGAAAAAAAGGAAGACAGAAAAAAGATGGCACCAAAAACTGAAATAAAAAAATAGGAGGTAAACACAAGAAATATAGAGAAGAGATAAAGAAGAGATTGTGAAGACAAAAGAGAAAATGAAGAAGATTTGAGAAAAAAAATAGAAGATAAAAAAAATTAAAGAAGAGGTTTTGCTAGAGTTAGAATCACTGGTGGGTGGTGCAGGCGAGAATATGAGTGGCAATTGTACCAACAATAGTAGGAGAAGAAAAAACAGAACATTGGATGAACGTTTTGAAAAACCTATTGAAATTCTTTGAAAAACAATTTAAAGGATAAAAAGAGGCTCATGTCAATCATGACTGCCATAAACTGCATGGCACAATGGCCATAACTTCTGCAAAATATGAGATGACAGAAACGACTCTTATAGTGTTGCCACAGTATTTACTTTCCTTTGTCTATGAATTTCTTTACTGCTAGCTTCTGAAGTATTTTATTTTTCTTGTTGAATTTTGCCTCATTGATATTTATAATATTTTTTTTTTTTTACAATGGATTGTTTGCAGCTTGCTAACATAGTATGGGGTGAGGCGGGTGAGAGTGATGATCATATTGTGCCTTATCAAGAGGCAAGTGAGGATCTTCTTGATGAGAAAAAATGGAATCAGGAAGCTTCTCCCAGTAAACTGACTGAGCAGAAGAGGACCGAGACTAAAACTGAGTTTCATCAAGAAAAGCTGGGAAGTAGTTCCAAATTTGATACTATTGAGGGACAGTCTGCCTCAGAATCCGGCACAAACTCATGGGCTGACTTGTCTTTATCCAGTGCAGCTAAAACTGATCAGGGTTCCTGGGGTGCTGAAGTATCGAAAAATTTAGGTGAAATTAGCAAATTTATTTCAGCAAAGAGGTGGTAAAATTACTTATTATTGGAATTACGAGTAGACTAGATAGCTTGTCTATCAGTGTATTTGTTTGTGTGCCGTTGTATCTCTTCATGTTCCACCATCATTACATGAAAAACAGTAAAGTATGTAGTTATAGTTTATAATTTCTAATTATATGTATTTATAGGTGTGACAGAAGAGACTACGCAGTTAGAAAAGGACATAGAAAAGCAAGGTGAATTTGCCAACTTTGCCTGGGATAACATAGGAAGCTTTGATGACCTTGATCGAATTTTCAGGTAAAGTATATTATCTTTACTATTCTTATGTGGTACATATATTTTGAGGTAATTGTTAATTTGATTTTAGTTAGATGTTTTCTGAAATTGATCAGTAATTATAATGGATAAAACTTCACTTCACTCTCTTTTTGAAAACTTGTTTTGCAAATTAAATTACGCAACTACTTTCTCATGGATCAGTCCCAGTATAAGCACCCTTAAACTTGTTTCTGTCAAATTTAGATGGAGGCATGTGTGTGCCTAATTGTAACGGTAATAAATGTATATTGGTAATATTCAAAATGAAAGGAGGAATTCTAGCAATAGTAAATTGGGAGTAAGGTGCACTAAATAGGCACTAGGACTCACGTATTTAGTAAGTCCTAGATGTAATTTACCCAACAATAAAGAGTGTCAGAATTCATTAGAGAGCATGTGTTGCTAACATTTCTAAAATGCACAAGATGTCAAATTTATGAAAATCTCCCGGTCTTCACTTATTAAACTCACAACTTAGACCTTATGAATGTTGTCGATATTTTACAATTCCTGGGATTAATTATATTGTACTCATGGTGAATGACGTTAACGTAAGTGCTAAGATTCCAGTTTAGCACTTAATGTTATTGAACTACATCAGATCTGTTCTATGCTTCTGTTTAGTACTCAGTTTTTTGAGCTTTTGTTGTTTACAATAGTATACGTCTGACTGAATATTCTCGCAAGTGATGATTTTGCAGCAATGATGACCCTATATTTGGCCATGTAAGTCTTGAGAATTCTGCTGAGTTATGGTCTTCCAAAGACACGAGTAGCTGTTCAGTACCCATACACTTGGAAGCACCAAACCAAGCAAGTGCTTCAAGGAACAGCTCCGAGCCTTTGGAAATTAAAACAGAATATGTTCAACAGAATGGTCAATCTTTTTCCCCTTCATTTAAGAGGATTGGCGATTCTTCGTCTCATGACATTCAAAATGCTCCCGGAGACACATTCAACATAGGATATTCTAGAGATAGAATTACTCCTGCTGAAAAGGAGCACCAGGTATGTGAAGTCATATTGGAGAATGACTACTGATGTAAAATGGAAACAAAGAGCCAAAAGAAATCTTAATAATGAAAATTATATTTTGGTATCAATATTAAGCTAATGTCCATAAGATAAATAACACGTCTTTTATGGGATAGACAAAGGCCGTAAATCTTTAAAGTTCAGGAAGTGAGGCAACCCAAACTTAAGCCTCAAGGAATCCTTGTCCTAATCCTAATCTAAGAGGAAGCTATAATTACTTGGGATAAGATATCTCAAGCAAGACCCAAACATTAAACCCAAAATTCTAAAGTTTTTAATAATCCTTAAATCCCCAATTACTCACCTTAGACAAGAGAAATGTTGCCACTAGTTTAGCTAGACAAATTAGCCATTAGTAATCTTTCCTTCACCAACTTTACAGCTTCTTAGGAAATGCAACATCCTTTCGCTAAATTTAATTATCCAAACCAGGAATTTTAGAAATGAATTTTTTTTAGTGATAACTTGAACTGCACTACCTCCAATTTTTAGTTTCAAGCTTACAGTTAAAACATTTTAGAGGTGTATAGGCAGAATAAGACTTTATTATCAGATCTATTTTGTGCTCTATGAGGTCAGAGATTTATGTGTATGATGTTAATTTTCTTTCATTGCTAAGTTACTTGCAAATTTGGCATAAATTCGTCGACATTTTTTTTGAACAAATTGTTTTTGCATGGAGGATGTGTTTCGTGGTTTGAATTGTTTATTTTCTGTGCTCTTTTTATAGAACTACACTGCTGTTTATGTATATCAAAATTTTGAAGGGTTTGTTACCCATTCTTAGCATGACTGTGCTGCCTCTGGAAGTTGCCTTTTTCCTTCTCAAAAGTCAAGAAACGGATTGATCTTTTCATTGTTGTTATTCAGGATTTTGGGCTAAAGAATCAGTTCAAAGCTCGGAAAAAATCACACGGTAAAAAAGATGGAAAAGCATTGCAGGAGTTTTATGGTAGCTGGTCTCCTTCATCGACCACATCTGGAAAATTTCAGAATCAGCTGGGGTCTTCAGTCATGCCGCCGTCCCCCACTTCAATTCTTGGGCAACAGAACCAGCTTCAAGGACCTGAGACATTATACCTGGACATCACAAATACATATATATCACCCCCTGCATATGGGAACCTTACAAATACATATTCTTCTATTTCAGTGCAACCACCGGCTCAGTCAGGAGGTCTTATGCAACAGCCTGCCCTTTCTGGGTATGAAGCATCTCTTGGTGTAATGAATCCTGTCAACAAGTCTGTGGGCTTAGTGAAGCCTCTCACTATGACTCCCCAGGAAAAAATTGAAAAACTAAGGAGGCGACAGCAAATGCAGGCAATGCTCGCTATTCAGAAACAACAGAAAGAATTTGGCCATCAAGTTCCTAACTCTAATAAATCAATTAACAAAAGATGTGCCACAGAAATGCTTAATCAACATTGTGATGGAGCTGATCCTGAGATCGAAGATTTAAGAACTCTTCCAACTCTAGATCTACCGACTGAGCACGATGATTCTAGTACAATCTCTTCGGCAATTGATGATCATTTTGTTGAAGACACAATTCTGTACATGCTTCAGGATGTGATATCAAAGGTGAAATTGAGTTTTATATTGGTTTAAGCTGTGTTGTATGATTGTTTCCTTCTATACAATAATACAAAGACAGACATATCTACAATCCTGAGGCAAACATTTTTTACAGTTAGATGTCAAAATAAGACTCTGCATTAGAGATAGCTTGTTCCGGTTGGCACAAAGTGCAATGCTAAGGAATTGTGCTAGTGATACAAGCAGTACAAACAACAGTAGCAGAGAAGAAATTTTAGCTGTTGCCAGAGAAGAAAGCAGTAGCCAAAACAGGTTTGGAAAACACTTATAATAGGAATACTTGTGTGTATGTAACACACAAAATTCATTTTATTCTTTCTCTACTTGTTTTATCACTAATCCTTTTACAAATGTAAAATTTTTCAACTAGAAATAGATAAAATAACTTAAGAAGTCTTATAAAACAAAATTGCTAGTTAGATATGAGTGTGTGAAGCCTTTAATTTAGAAGAATGGAAAAGTTATTAAATAGCTAATTAGAGTATATGCACTGAATGAGGGCGTGATAAATAAAGTAGTGAAATAATCAAATAAGATAAGTTCAAAAGTGTTTCTTTGATTCCTTTTTCATTTAAGAATTTAAGCATATACGACTTTTCAATTTTTAATAATTGAAAGAAAAATTAAAAATAACAAATAGTTGAATCATTTGATTCTTATTGATGATAAGAAATTGCATAGAGTCATACCTGTATTGTTGGATTAGTCATTTAAGATTCATCTTATTTATGCCTTGGTTGGTCGTCGAATTGTATCAATTGTAATTCAAACTTGGAAGATTCTAGTAACTAAGGTTATAAGTTCTGTTCCACTCTTTATTCATTTCTAGTGGACAAAATCAGAAGTTTCAAGTGGTGGCAATTCACATGTAACTTCAAGCAGAAATTATTTGAGGGAGGTAATTGAAGCTCGCAAATTAGTAGTATATGCATTTTGGATAGGATGTCTAAAAATGTTAAGAAGGTTAATTAAGTTGTATTGGGTTAATCAAAATATGTTGAATTGAGATACAAGGAACTTTGGTAGTAGAATAAAAGTGCGCAAGAAAAAGTGAGAAACAAGAGGGAGTTGTTGGAGATTTGGTGGACTTCACAAAAACATGGAAAGGAAATCAGGAGATTTGGACCAAGTAAGATGTATTAAAGATAAAGAAGGAAGATTTTGGTTACAAGTGAGGATAACAGAGAGAGATGGGAGAACTATTTTTGTAAGTTTTTCAATGATTGACTAGGATTGACCTATGATCTGAGAGGATTAAAAATCCCAAAAGACAAACTAAATTGGGTTAAGTATCGAAGAATTTGAGTTGGAGAGCTAAAAAAAGCTCTTGTGAAGATAGGCAATGGTAAAGTTGTTAGTCTTGTGGTATTGCTATTGAAGTCTGGAAATGTATAAGGGAATAGTGTATCATTTGTCTTGCTAAACTATTTAATAAGATTTTGAGATCTAAGATGCTGTTAGACGAATGAAGGAAAAACATTTTGGTTCCTATATATAAGAACAAGGGAGATATTTAGAATTTTGTAAACTGCAAAAGGATAACTTATGACCCAGTCTAGGGAATTATGGGAAAAAGTGACAGAACATAGATTGAGAGTAGCGAGTGGGATTCTGGAGAGTCAATTTGTTATAATCATTTATGCAATCGAGGTCTACAAGGAATGTTATCTGTGTTATATGGGAGTTGATGGAAAGGTGCCAAAGAAGAAAAAGATGCTTCCATATTCTTTTTATGACAGAAAAGTATATCGTTGAATGTTAAAGTGATTTGATGCAACACATCACAGGATCCCGAAGGAAATAGATTGTATATCTTTATGAGTTTAATAGCGCATGAACTGGACTAAATAAACTGCTGCTTTTGATTGAACAGATTAGAGATGTACCGACGTCTTAAAATTAATTATATATTTATCTGTCCTTCCTGGTTAACCGTTTTAAAGATGACCGTACTGTCGCCACTGGCTTTTGGTTATTGAATATCATGATTTTCCTTTTGAGACTCTAAGATCTTTTCCCTGTATACGTTTCACAGATATGCCAGGACTACTGATGTTGAAACGAAGACAAATCCCATTGATCGAACTGTGGCGCATTTGCTCTTTCACAGGCCTTTGGAGTTAACTGAGAATTATTCTGATAAACTGGAGTCACCTATTTCTGCTAAGATACAATTTGAAAGCGATAAAGCTAACCTGGAGAACTTTCCAATGGAATGCTTGCCAGACGAGGACTTGAAAGGTAATAAACAATTTTGTGACCAAGGGCTTGAGCATCTGCCGGAGGACCCATTTAAAAACAGTCATTGCATAGACACTTCGGAGAATGATGCTTGTGACAATGAGGTAGTTGATGCTGGCGATCAGGTGCTTGAAGCCTCTCAATGAAGAAAAAGGTTCCCCATAAATTGAAGGGTAATTCCTTCCTTTATTATTTCCCTATTTATTGCTATGCTTTCCTTATTTGATTATATATGCATTTACTGGTAATGCCATCTGTTATTGTCAGTTGTATGGATCATAATCAAGGAAACCGAGGAAGTCTATAATCACAGAATCCTGAAGACCTGTTTCGGACTTCCATGTTATGAATAATATCTATGTTTCATCTGTCAAAACTGTGACAGTATGTATCTCAGCATATGAACTTACTCGGCTTGGTGAGTGAGTGCTGACTTATGTTAATAATGCCTGTATCAGATTATTAGTACTTAGTAAGGTCACTCATGACAGAGACTAAAGACTAAGTCATGTTTGTGCATTAGTAAGGTCACTCATGCCAAAAAGTCATGTCTTGGCCAGACTGGTTTGGACCAAGCTTAAAGTTTGTGCTATTTTTCTCTGTAGTTAACTTGTTATGGTTGCCACGCGTCATATTGAGATAGTCTTAATATCAGCTTGTGGTTGTTTATTAGGATTGTCCATGTTTCTGGTTTAGCTGAAAAGCATCTCCAATCACTAGCGAGAAAAAGATAATATTAGATAACTAGAAGAAAGATGCCTCAAACACTTTTTGACCCACAAATGTCTAGATGTTAAAATTGTAATGAGGGACAACTAAAATAATAAGTTATCAACCAAAGCATAAATTAAAATTAACTAAATAAAGTATCCTTATTTTGAGCGGAAAATTTCTTTATTTATAAAAAATAATAAATTTGATTTTATAACTATTTTACATAGAATTATTTTATTTTCTCTTTAAAATTTATTTAATTTTCAATAATACTATACATATTTTCAAACTACTATAAAAAAAAATCACATCCAACAAAATTATATAACCGTATTCAAAATTAATTTTATTTTTTTAAAAGTAACTCTTCTATCACTCTCTTTCTGTATTTACCCTACATGGAGTCTTGTCCGAACTCAATGTACGTAGACTCAATATTAATATTATTTTTAATATTTCGCCCATGATTTTAACGGCAATTTACTTATTATTTACTACTATAAATATTAATTTTCTTATATATAGATAGATAAAAGAGGTATAATTTAAAGTAAGTATGAATATTTTATAAAATATATAAGAAAATGAGAGACGGCGGAACAAAACGTGTGTTGATTTTATAATTAAAGTTCATTACTTCTTACTATCAAATGAAATTGAGTAAAAGAATTTAAAACTTAAATGAAAAAAAATATAAATAAGCAAATATATACCCTAAATTACATTAATACGTTAATATATAAAATAAAATATTAAAATATTTAATTTTAACATAATAAAAATGTGAGAAAGAGTTTTGATTTAGTATATACAAAACCGATTATCCGCTATAATTCGACAAGCTCTTCGCCACTCGGTCCTTTATTAGCGAGCTTTAAAAAAAAGGGTGTCCAGTCCATTCCACCCTAAATTTGTACATTAAACGGATTAATTTAATTATTTTTTAAAAAATTACAATTTTTTTAGTTTTTATTTATTTTTAATATATTTTTCAATATAAAAATTTGATCTAAATTCATACTAGAATAACCATGAAAAAATATTATATTATTATATATACTGATAATTATATATAATAATATGGATAAAATAATATCTCTAAATTATAGTTTCAAAGATCCTATTAATATACATACTAAATATGAATATTAAATATTTTAATCTTTTTATCATGACTCATCATGATTCGACGACTCTCGTGAGTTGGATTTTTAAGAGATCGAATTTGATTTTACCTCATATTAAAATTTGTAATATTTTTAATGCAATTTGATTTGATTTAGGATTTTTTTTAAGAGTTAAGAATTGAATAAGTGGAAAACTTTTAGAAAGGCTCCAACCCTAAACCCTGTTACAAAACATTTTATCTTAACAAAACATTAAAACCTAAAGATTAACCCCAACTACATCAACCACCAATTCAAGAGTGAATTAACCCCAACTTCATCAAGAGTGAATTAGAGTACCATAGCACCTACAATACAACATAAAACTAAGAATTTCTAATCATATAAAGCATACACATCAGACGAATTAAGTGCTTTCCAACAGAACCCAAAGAAAATGATACATGCCTTCTTTATACTGAAATATAACTTGAAGTGAATCTCCTCCAGCACAATGTACTACGCTACTCCTTACTGCTTCTGCTAGGCCGAAATTGCTTAGCACTTGCCTCTTCCTGCTAATGTGTTGATCTACTTCTTCACTCCTATTCCTCCACAAAACGCATAAGACCACCAATGCTACTGCTCTGTCCTATGCTCCAGTCTCTAATATTATAGCTACCATCACGATCACTCCAAGCATCTAATAAGCACTGTTGTTACCAAGTACAAACGTCCTTGCAAAGTAGAAAAATCGCACAAATACTAACACCTAACCTAAGTATCTCTCATCCATCTTAGTATGGACTTGTCCATATTGAAGAGTTACGACTTTGTACCCATCCATCACATATTTTGCATCACCCCAGAATTGACTTAGGGTGGATATTAACTATCCAGCCTTAACCTTATATTTTTAATAAAAATTTAATGATATTTTATTAACTGTTCATAGTTAATGTTAAAAATAGTTGTAAACTAATTATTTATATTTAAAGTTGTGCAAACCCTAAAATTTGTCATGACATTATTTTATTTGAGTGGATCTCAACAACATGTTTATTACAAAGTTTTATCTAATAAACTTTTATAAGTTTAGTATTTTCATAATTTTCTATTTATTTCAATCTTTTATAACCTAAAATTTAATTTTATTATTATAATTAAATATTGATTTAATGTAAATTCTAATCATTTTGGTGGATGTGTTTTAAAGATTTTTTTATATAAAATATTAAAGATATTCTTATAAAGTTAATTAATTAGCCAAATATTATAATAATAAACACTTAATAAACGTTAAAAAAAAGCACTTAATAAACGTATTGAATTAAAATATCAATTATATAACTTGCACAACATTTATTACTTTTACAATTCTTAATCTTTACAACTCTTGACGGACATTTTAACAAGAAAAAATGTACTAATGTTTTCATTTTAACTGATAACTTAGTAAGTGATCTGAAATATTTTGACGACAGAGGACAAAATTTCAAACCCTAATCATTGCACAACAATTCCACCAACTCTCTCAGTCATGCACTCCAAAATCTTATAAAAAGCCTTAAGGAACTGCTTGCATGTGCTGTGTTCTAAGACATGACCAAAATATCATGCTTTTCTTCTGTTTTACTGTGTCTCTACAACCTCTCTTTCTCAGAAGCCCTAAATGGTGGATTCAGTGTGGAGATAATCCACCGTGACTCACCAAAATCACCATTCTATAGTTCCACAGAAACAAAATTCCAAAGGGTATCCAATGCTCTGCGTCGTTCCATGAACCGTGCCAATCATTTCAGCAAATCCCTTGTGTCTCCAAACACAGTGACTGCCACTGTAATACCAGATCATGGTGAATGCGTGATGAGTTATGCAGTTGGAACCCCACCAGTTAAGGTGTATGGAATTGTTGATACAGGTAGTGACATGATTTGGATGCAATGCAAACGATGTACACAATGTTACAGCCAAGTCACTCCTTTGTTTGATCCTTCAAAATCCAAATCATACAAAGCCTTCTCTTGCCGTTCTAACACATGCCATTCTGTCCTTGGCTCCTATTGCTATGCAAAACGTTGTCAATATCATATTGACTATGGTGATGCCACATTCTCATATGGAGATCTAAGTGTGGAGACCCTAACTTTAGGCTCCACCAATGGATCTCTCACTCTACTTCGAACTGCAATAGGTTGTGGTCATATCAATTTCAAGGTCTTAAAAGGGACAAATTCTGGCATAGTTGGCCTTGGACGTGGACCTGTGTCCCTTATAAACCAACTAGGTCCTTCAGTAGGTTGGAAGTTTTCTTATTGTTTGGTCCCAGAAACCACTTTACATTCCAACTCAACTAGCAAACTCAGTTTTGGAGATGCTGCTGTGGTTAATGGCCCTGGAACTGTTTCAACCCAGTTATTTGGTAAACCTGGAGAAGTATTTTACTTGGTAACCCTAGAAGGACTCAGTGTGGGAATCCATAGGGCAGAGTTTGGAAGCTCTTTAGCAATTGGAGGAGATGATGGAAATATGGTGATTGACACAGGTACAACAGTTACTCTTTTGCCAGATGACTTTTACACATGGTTGGAAATAACAGTGGCACATGAAGTTAAATCAAACCCTATTAAGGATCCAAATCTAAGGTTGAGTCTTTGCTACAATGGTACATTAGATGAACTAGATATACCAGTGATCACAGCACACTTTAGAGGGGCAAATGTGGTTTTGAATCCTAGTAGCACCTTTATTGAAGTGGCTGATGGGGTTCTGTGCTTGGCTTTTGAGCGAACTCAAACTCATGCTGTTCTTGGAAACTTGGCTCAGCAAAACCTTTTGGTTGGCTATGACCTGCAGAAAAATACAGTGTCCTTTCAGCCAACAGATTGCACTAAGATATGATTGATTCGTGTTTGTTTATTTACTTAGTCTAAAGTCAGTGGATTAAATAAAATTATAAATGTTATTTTTGTTTTGTGTTGCTTTATAGAGAGTTCATATGACAGAGGAAATATATATATATGTTATCAGATAAAAGAGGTATTGAGTTAGACATCTTGATTAATGATTTTCTTAAAAATCTCTATGGTAATTATTTATGGATTTTAACGTTATGATTTTACGTTTAGGAGCAAAGTTACAGAAATTCAAATTGAAATAGGCATAAATTATAATTATTAGCATTTAATAACAGTTATTACTCATTAATATCTAATAAATGAAATGATAAATTAACATAAATGATATAGATGAATAATCCATAAACGTTAATCAGTTTATTTGTCATGATGACATGACATAGTGTTTTTTTTTTTTTTTTTTTTTTTTTTTTTTTTTTTTTTTTTTTTTTTTTTTTTTAATGATCTGACTCCTTAAAATAAAAATATATTTTCTGTAAATGTATCACTTAAAATAAAATAGTAAAAGTAATTGATTTGAGAACATGTTAGAAAAATAATACTTCCTTTAAACTCATAAATATAAATAAGATGAACTAATGTTTCCATGTTTAGTAATTAAATTAATTTAATATTATTGATTTTAAATATTATAGGTATATATTTTCTAAATTAGCCTTATTTACTGGAGATGGTTTCCTTGAATTAAAGACAAATATATTTTTAAAATAACAACATCAAATAATGTTTTAAAAATTGAAATTTACTTATAATGAGTGTGACACTTTTTATTTATTTATTTATACCTGAGTCCAATAAACATGACTTTTTTTTTTGTTCTTATAAATTGTGGAAGGTATATATTTAAAACTCTTTTATACTTAAAACTGCATTAGGTTATTTTGAAACAGAAAAAAATAATTTTAAAAAAATAAGTTTATATAAATTTGAAAATTAATTTAGAGGTTCAGAATACACGTAGCCAATCAAGAGAAGTTTTCAAAATTTACAATAGACAATGTGATGATGATCGATCATAACAAGTCATAAACACTAAAACACATTATTGTTGTTAATTTTAAATTATTATTTTTAACATAACAATTTATGTCGGTGTTGAATATTAAGGTAATAAATCATGTTAATGTGGTATTTTGTTTATTGCGATAATTTAATATAAGTTTCAACGACTAAAAATAAATATTATTATACCTAGTGGAAATATATGTAACTAGTTCTTTTTATGATAATAACAAATGTAATTGAAAAATTAGATGCTATAATATTATTAAAATACAAATTTATTATTGTAATTTATATTAAAGTTATAAAATTTAATATAAAAACAATTATACAAATTATTTTTATTATTTTTATATTATTATAATTCCATAGTATTTGTTAGCAATTATTTATCATAACTTTTTTTATAAACAACAAGATTAACAAAATAAATTACGTTCATAAAAGTAAAGTCAGTAATAAAATAAAAAAAACACAAAACAAATTTGCAGAAAACTGATATTGAATACTACAACACAACCATTTGCAAAGAACAACAGCAATTTCACAATTCAGCAATAAATACTTTTATGACTATTATGACAAAGTTGACCTATGTAACTAAGATGTATCTAGTATTAATGATTTTTTTTAACTGTAAATCTTAAATCTTAAATCTTAAACTCTAAATTCTAAACTCTATATCTTTAACCCTAAACAATCCTAAATCACCACCAACAAGATTAACAAGATTATGTAAACTATTAATGACTCCTACATCCTTAGAATGTAGCTATAGTCCAGATTATCTGGCTATTAGTTCTACTTTCCCTCATGAAAAACCCCACACTCACAAGCTACAACTCCACTGAATAATTATGCTTGTGTCTACTGATGCACCTCATACCACTTATACTAACCAATGTATTTCAAGCATTCCAATGGTTAAAAGTACCAATCTCAATAGCTGAAGTTGACCTGCTTTATTATGTATTTATTCAAAGATCAACCTTTTCAACTCTGCCAGACTAAATATTTCATTGGCATGTACTGCTCCATTCCTAAATATTACTTCCCAAGCAAACCTATCCCTTCTCCAATTAAGGTTCCATTTTCATATCTCGTTAATCCTTACTCCTAGATCACTCATTGTACAATTCTTGCATATCATTCACGAGGAGTCTCTTATGGAAGACTTTCCACAAGACTTCTTGAAGGAGGGATATGATTACTCCATATATCAAATTCAACAAAGGCTTGACCTATTGACTTCCATACATAAAAGCTTCTGCAACTTTGGGTGATAAAATACCATCAACAATTGCACCATAGACATATCATAACACCACACATCTGACCAAAAATGGATCTTGACTCCATTACTAACCCCATTTGGAATGATTTTAGCAACACTAATCCAAGTTTTGATGTTCTAACATTTTTTCTATCAACAATAAAGAATATATTAAACTGAAATAATAAAGTTATTCCTACACAAAATACATAGTAAAAATGCAAAAAATCATAAACAACCTATACTATATCTATTTTGATATCGTGACATGAGTTTTCACGTCGTGCCATGTAGAGAAAAAAAAGTGTGTCTAACCAGGATTAAATTCTTAGAGGTGACGAATCTAGCCCGCATACTTTCATTCCACTGAAATTTACTAAAAAGAATTCTCAAAAATCAGATAAGTTTGGTTTTCTTCTTTCAAGTTCTAAATCCCAAAAACCCCATCATCTTTAGGACTATAAACCCAGCTCCACCTAACAGAGACTAACCCTTTTTTTTAACCAGTCCATATAAAATTATGGTTCCAGCCTTCTAGTTGTTTAATCAGGTTTATAGGCTATTGGAATACCCTAAAAGGGTAGACAACTATAATATTTTTTTTTAACAGCAAAAAATAAATGAATAAAAGGAAACACTTCTGGAGTGTTTCAATCCTTATACACAATATCGAATCAAGAACTAAATGCTAAAAAACTTAAACACCTTTTTAGACGTACTTAGACACTTTTCTTGAGAATACCAAAAAGACGAAGAGACAAAAATAAATACAATCCATACAAAAAACTAAACCACCCGAGAGTTACATGAACAAAATACCTCCTACGAAACTATAGCATCTGGGTTATTGAGCAAGGTCGCATCATCCTTACCACTTTATCCTGCAAAACCTGGTCACTCCCAAATTACCAATTACAAATCCCACCTTGCAATATGAAATGCTAGGCCAGAGAAAGTATGTACATTACCAGAGATAAGTGTCAATCCGAGTAAGAAATAGTGATTTTCTTCAACTTAAACTTAATCCAAAGCTAACCTTTTAGCTGAGCTAGACTAAAATTTTTTTCAGCATCCACAAGCCCATCAACCCTAAACCCTTAAACCCTAAACTATACTACTTAGAATAACATAATTAACAACTTGAACCCTATCTACCATGCCAAGTAATAATTTATCTTTCCAACTTTGAAGTTTCATCTTCAATTTATCCAAAACAATAGAAGTGAAATGATAAGTTTTAGAGGCACCTCTTAAAAAGAGGAACCCTGAAATATGCAAAGGGGAAATTACCTTTGATGAAACCAAGGTCCGGTCTAAGGGCATCATTAAAGGAGTTAGATACATAATCCACAGTATTAAAGTTTTTGTTACAATTCACCCATTGAGCAGATGTTGCACCTACCATGAGAAGGAATTTGCTTATCTTTTGGAACTAGTCATTTGCTGAATATCGTAATGCACCATGAAAGAAAGTGTGCCTCTACTTAACTCTTTCTTGACCAAACAAAATAGAAGGACACCTTTGTAACAATTAAAGTACCCTACAAAAAGATCCAATGACTCTTAAGAAAGCTTGGCGGATTGAAGAATATTTAGAATCTAACTACAACACCTCATATTAAAACCAAAAGCTTTAAGCACATTAAGCAGAAAACCCCCATCAACAGTATAAAAGCCTTTTTAATGTCAACTTTAAAATCAATATTTCAACCAAAAGTTTTTTTACTTAACAAATTAATAACTTCATATTGCAATCCCTTATATCCCTACCATTCACAAAACCATTAATGTAAACAAAATTGAAATCATAACAAGTCTAGGGACTGCAAAAGAACAGTCATACCTACAAATAGGAACTGAACTTATATGCATTCTGCAGTATATCAGCATTGCACTAATAAGCATCCTGAAGTATATGAGACATTTCAGGACATGTTATTACTTTGTCACAGGGACTTGTGTAAGAAATCCTGTCCCAAATACTGGATTTTAGTACCAGGATCCTTGAAATTAGTTTTTTTACGAGAGTTGGGAAAAGAAATTCACAGAACCATTTTGATTAACAAATATAATTGTACTAGTGATGCTAACAAGCCTTTAATTCAGCCAAGACTCCGGAGATGATTTGAAACCAAAAATTTGCCAAAACAATATGTCTAAAATCAGAGATTCTATTAACATTATCGGCTTTAGGTGTAAGAGTTATGTTATTGGAATTAATACCTGGCAAAACCCAATTTTAGATAAAAAACTGGGAAATAGCTACACATACGTAAGCCCTGTAATATTTCAACATTTCTGACAGAAAATGCCTCCAAACTCATCCAGGCAAACAAAACACAACTGCTTTAGTCCATTCAGTCTGTCAAATTTTGTTTTGTTTCATCATATCTGTTATCAATAATAATGCTAATAGACGTAATAAAATATTCAAAATATATATTTTTATTTTTAATCCACTGACAGATACCAAGTAAAACAAGCAACAATCACTGCTTAGAACAGTCTGTGGGTTTGAAGGAGACTATTTTCTTTTCTAGGTCATACCCAACCAAGAGGTTTATCTGAGCCACGTTCCCAAAGATGGGAATGCTACCTGTGGAGACAGCCAAGCATATTAACCCACCTCCCACTTCAACAAATGTATTGACAGCATTTAACTGGACATCTGCACCTTCAAAATGTGCCACCATCACTGGGGCATTCAGATTATGAAAACCACCTTTATAGCAAATGTTCAACTGTGGAGTTGGAATCACATAGGGTACTAATTTAATTGCAGCTTTTACTGCTGATTCGAACTTCGTGTACATATCATATGGCAAAAGAGTGAGTGTTGAACCTGAGTCAATTACCATATTTCCCTCTCCAGAACCGGTAGATGAGGAGTTTCCCTCTCCAAAACCGGAAGATGAGGAGTTTCCAAAATATATTCTAGTGTTTCCCACACTGATTGCTTTCAATGTTAGGTAGTAATACACATTCTCTTTATGTGAAAACATTGGAGTTGACACAGTCCCTTTCCCAGAAACCACAGCAGCATCTCCAAAATTGAGTTTGCTAGAAGTATTAGCCGTTGGTGCCAAGCAATAGGAAAACTTTCCACCTATTGAAGGACCCAATTGAGATACAAGGGACAAAGGTCCTCTTCCTAGGCCAACTATCCCAGAGGCCAACCCTTCAAAGGACACAGTATTCCTGTGTCCACATCCCATGACAGTTCTGGGATATTGGATTGAAGAGCCATTGGTGGAGTCTAGAGTGAGGGTATCCACACTAAGATCTCCTTGTGACTCGGAGTCATCCCCGTAGCGAATAAAGTATTTACATTTGTCTCCATCCTTGGAGGTACCTCTCGCTGATTTACATGTAGTGGAAGAGTAAGGTAGGGTTTTGTATGTGTTGGATTTTGAAGGGTCAAATATTGGTGTGGTTTGGTTGTAACAGATTTCACAAGGTTTACACTGCAACCAAATCACGTCACTTCCTGTATCAGCAATACCATAAACTGGGAATTGTGGGTTTCCAATTGAATAGCTCATTAGGTATTCACCAACATGATATTGTGTTACATTGGACTTTGGTGTGTTTGCATCCACTGAATTTTTTTGGAAGTGATGGACACGGTTAATGGAACGACGCACTGCATTAGCAACTCGTTGGAATTGGGTTTCTGTGGGACGATAGAAGGGTGATTTTGGTGAGTCACGGTGGATCATTTCCACACTGAACCCTCCTTTGAGAGCCTCTGAGAAAGAGGTGATGTAAAGAGACAGTAAAATAAGAGCAAGCATTGAGGAATGTGACATTGTTCTCATTCTCATCACTGAGTGTTTGAACAGTGTCTGAAAGGATTCAGATTTTCAATAACTACCACAGTCTTGGTGACAATTTATAAGATTTCAGCAATACAATCAAGTTGTGAAAACAAAATTTAGTATCATAAATGGATGGATATGATTGAATGTTATGTTTCAGAGTAATCTCATATGCCCTAGGGTTTTTGCTGATAAATAAATTAAAACAAAGGCAATGATTGGTTGATATCTAATAAATTTTTACAAAACCATTTCATAATTATTATTTTATTTTTTATTCTTTTTATTTTTTAGAATTATAAAATTTTAATTTTATAATGATTATAATATTCTTAAAAATGGATTGTAATGCTGTTATTATAATTGTAAAAGGATTATTATTTTTCTTAAAACAATTTAAATAAATGATTCTGTGAATATAAACATACCTATTTTGTAGTTTACTTTTCTAAAGGGTCATGTTTTGAAAGTTATCTTTAATTATTTTTTGTGAAAGGATTTAAGCACCATTAATATTTCTTATTAATTATTCTTTTTATTCATTAAAAAATCCTCATATAATACAGATTTTCCTTATATCATTCAATTATTATCATGTGTGTTTAAATGATTGCTTTTGTATTTTCAAAGTCATCTAAAAAGTATGTATAAATATTAAAGTAACATTAAAATGATTAATGTCACATTAAAATTTCTGATAAGAAAGCATTTAAAGTTGAATTTTCAACCAGGAAAGAAAAAGAAATATAATCAACATATTTGAATACCATCACTTTGTTTTTATTAAATCTATCCACTCTGAACATAATTGGATCGTAGTTGTTAAGGTGGCATGTCAAATAAAAAAAGAAAAAAAAAATCTGAAACACAAGTATGAAATATATGATTTTATATAAATTATATTTCTATTACTTATTATAGTCTCTAGTCAACTTGTCCTATTCACAGTTACATGTAATCTGAAGTTTATTATTATATTAATTTAATAAAAATAACATGCAGAGCTGTTTAATTTGACTTTATATATAATGTTTAATAAATACTATTTTAAATAATACGTTTAATTTGACTCAATCAGCTGATTAAAAAACTTCACTATATGTTATGTTTAAAAAATAAAATAATTAGGTTATCAAGTTAATATATAATACATTTACTATTTTATTTAATAAATATAATATACATTTTAGCTAGATACTTTTATTAAATATTTATGATATAATTAAATATCACTCCTCCTAAATAGGTAGAAATTTGATATTAGAATTCATGGATGTGTCAATAAATTTTTAATTCATTAATCCAGTTTATTCCAAAATGTCCAATGCATACTTCCTTTAAGAAATAAATTATACTACCTCAATCCCTTAGATCACTAGGTTGCAACGTCCAGCCCTCACATGAACCTTAATAAGGTAATTAGTTGTTGTTCCATACTCACTTCCCAAACAAATCTATCCCTTCTCCAATTAAGGTTCCATCTCTACATCTTGTTAATCCATATCCGTAAATCACTCACTGTACAATCCTAACACTATGCTATAATATATATTCCATTAGGATACCATTTTCATGCATGTCAATGGTTGTAAGCACCAATCAGAATATGAAAAAGAGCATGCTTATATTTTTCTCTTAAAATAGTCCAAGTTTTTTATTGTATCAATGTAAATACTTGAATCACGACACACTTCCTATTCTTAAAAATAATTTCATTCCTGTGTTTCCAAGTATACCATATCACTGTCATCCATAACATTTTCCACACACATCTGCCTCTCTTATCTAAGCCAACTAAAGTGAATCCTAAGAAATGCTGTTTGGGCATATTGTGGTGCACAAATTGTACTCCTAGCCATATTTCACACATACTCTAGATTTTGTCCATAATTGAACATGTAAAAAATAAGTGTATTTTCCTCCCTGAATTACACATAGCACAATGCATTGTCAACTTGAATTCCTAAAAATAAGTGACTTACATTTTCCTCCCTAGAATTACACATAGCACACAATGCATTGTCAACTTGAATTTCTAATCTAATTAATTTGTTCCTAGTTGGTAATCTATTCAAAATTGTTCTCTAGACACATAATTCAGAGGCAGAGACTGCTTTGACTGACCACAGGTTAAAAAATACTTCTTCTTCTTTTCCTAGGGCTTCTCTCATTACCCTAACATATGAATATTGGACAGTGTATTCTAAGCTTTTATTTCTTTTCCATATTCATTGGTCATCAAGACTACCTTTAGGCCCAGTTTGCTAGATAGTATTATAAAAGACCTCTACCATAGGTATTTCTCACTCAAACCAAGTTCTTCGCCACTCCAAATTTTAATTCCACACTTGACCAAACCACTCCTCTACTTCTTCTAATCTTAAACCCTTTTGCTTAGAATTAGCATAGATACTAGCAAACTCATCTTTAAGTGGCCTATTTCCTTTCTAGCAGTCATTCCAAAACAATATATTATTACCTTTTCCAACTTCTCAAATAATAGTCTCATTTAAACCAATTTCGTTCATGATTATTACCACAAATACTTCTAAGATCCCTTCACCATCTAGACTCCTGTTTATTAGAGCTTTCTTCATCTAAACTTCTCCAAGATCCGTACCCATTGAGCAGATGTTGCACCTACCATGAGAAGGAATTTGCTTATCTTTGGAACTTATCATTTGCTGAATATTGTAATGCACCATCAAAGAAAATCTTCCTCTACTTAACTCTTTCTTGACCAAACAAAATAGAAGGACACCTTTGTAACAATTAAAGTATCCTACAAAAAGATCCATTGAATCTTAAAGAAAGCTTGGGAGATTGAAGAATATTTAGAATCCAACTACAACACCTCATATTAAAACCAAAAGCTTTAAGCACATCCCATCAACATAATAAAAGCCTTTTTAGTGTCAACTTTAAAATCAATATGTCATCCAAAAGCCTTTTTACTTAACAAATTAATAACTTCAGAAGTGATGATATTGCAATCCCTTATATCCCTACCATTCACGAAACCATTAATGTAAACAAAATTGAAAGCATAACAAGTCCAGGGCCTGCAAAAGAGCAGTGATACCTACAACATAGGAACTGAACTTACATGCATTCTACAGTATATCAGCATTGTACTAATAGGCATCCTGAAGTATATCAGACATATCAAGACATGTTATTACTTTGTGACAGGGAATTGTGTAAGAAACCCTGTTCCAAATACTGGATTTTAGTACCAGGATCCTTGTAATTAGTTTTTTTTTGTAATAAGAGTTGAATACATTTTTTTGTTGCTGAAAAACAAAATTCACCAAACCATTTTGATCAATAGATATAACTGTACTAGTGATGCTAACAAGCCTTTCAGGCAAGACTTCAGAGATGATTTTAAACCAAAAATTTGCCAAAACAATATGTCTAAAATCAGAGCTTCTATTAACATTATCAACTTTAGGTATAAGAGTTATGATATTGGAATTCATACCTGCCAAAACCCAATTTTGGATAAAAAACTGGGAAATAGCTGCACATACATAAGCCCCTATAATATTCCAATATTTCCGATAGAAAATGCCTCCAAACTCATCCAGGCAAACAAAAAACAACTGCTTTAGTCTATTCACTCGTAAGCAAGGCTATCAACATTTTTGTTTTCTTTCATCATATCTGCTATGAAAATATAATGCTAATGGACTTAAAATAGTTAAAATATATATTTTTATTTTAATCCACTGACAGATACCAAGTAAAACAAGCAACAATCAGTGCTTAGTACAGTCTGTGGGTTTGAAGGACACTCTTTTCTTTTCTAGGTCATACCCAACCAAGAGGTTTATCTGAGCCAAGTTCCCAAAGATGGAACCAATGTCACTTGACGAGAAAGCCAAGCATATTACCCCTTCTTCCACTTCAACAAATGAGTTTACAGCATTTAACTTCACATCTGCACCTTCAAAATGTGCCATGATCACTGGGGCATTTAGGTCATGAAAACTGCCTCTATAGCAAAGGTTCAACTGCTTAGTTGGATCCGCAACGCGATCTAATTTAATTGCAGCTGCTACTTCTGATTCCAACTTCGAGTAAATATCATTTGGCAAATGAAAGAGTGTTGTACCTGAGTCAATTATGATATTTCCCTCTTCAAAACTGGTAGATGAAGAATTCCCAAAATTTATTGTAGTTTTTCCCACACTGAATGCTTTCAATGTTAGGTAGTAATACACATTTTCTGCACGTGAGATCATGCTAGTTGACACAGTCCCTTCCCCAGAAATCACAGCAGCATCTCCGAAATTGAGTTTGCTAGAAGTATTAGCCGTTGGTGCCAAACAATAGGAAAATTTTCCACCTATTGAAGAACCCAATTGAGATATAAGGGACACAGGTCCTCTTCCTAGGCCAACTATCCCAGAGGTTATCCCTTCAAAGGACACACTATTCTTGTGTCCACATCCTATGACAGTTCTGGGATATTGGACTGAAGAGCCATTGGTGGAGTCTAGAGTGAGGGTATCCACACTAAGATCTCCGTGTGACTGTGACCCATCACCATAGGAAATAGTATATTCACATTTCTGTTCAGCGTTGGAGGTACCTTTCGCTGATGTACATGTAGCAGAAGAGTAAGGAAGGGTTTTGTATGTGTTGGATTTTGAAGGGTCAAATATTGGTGTGGTTTGGTTGTAACAGGTTTCACAAGGTTTGCACTGCAACCAAATCATGTCACTTCCTGTATCAGCAATACCATAAACTGGGAATGGTGGGGTTCCAACTGAATAGCTCATTAGGTATTCACCATCATCTTGTGTTACACTGGTCTTTGGTGTGTTTGCATGCAGTGAATGGTGGTGGAGGTGATGGACACGATGAATGGAACGACGCAGTGCATTAGCAACTCGTTGGAATTGGGTCTCTGTGGGACGATAGAAGGGTGATTTTGAGGAGTCACGGTGGATCATTTCCACACTGAACCCTCCTTTGAGAGCCTCTGAGAAAGAGGTGATGTAAAGAGACAGTAAAATGAGAGCAAGGATTGATGAATGTGACATTGTTGTCATTCTCATCACTGAGTGTTTCAACAATGTCTGAAAGGATTCAGATTTTTAAATGGATGGATATGATTGAAATGTTATGTTTCAGAGTCATCTAATAGGGTTTTGCTGATAAATAAATTTAAACAATTTGATTAGAGCATTCTGATAGTATAAAATACCTGATTTTTGGTATTTTACTTCTATAAAGGACAATATTTTAAAAGTCATCTTTAATTATTTTTTTTGAAAGGATTGAAGTATCATTAATATCTCTTATTAATTTTTTATGAAAGAATTAAAGTACCATTAATATTTTTTTATTAATTACTCTTTTTAGTGATAAAAATTTATCATATAATAAAGATTTTCCTGTATTATCATATGTGTCGGTTGCTTTTGTATTTTCAAAGTCTTCTAAAAAGGTTGTATAAATATTAAAGTTACATTAAAAATTTTAGTGTCACATTAAAACTGTTGATAAAAAAATTAAATTAAATTTTAAAGTTGATTTTTCACCTACGTCCAAGTATAAATAATATAAAAGACAATTCTGAAAAGAAAAATATAAAGTAAAACATTTTTATTTCTATTTTTATTTTTTCCAAATGGGGTTCTCAACAAATTTGAATAATCTTTTCCAAAAAAGGAGGCATTAATTATAAATATTGTTTCTATGTTGGGTATTTGGTGGAGGTGAATAAGGAGGTGTGGGACCAATTGGAATCTTCTTTCTTAAATTTTGATTGGATGAGAATACTTGTAAGGATACTTTGACATTCAAGTCAGAAAGTCAGAATGAATGTAACTATGTATAGGAACAGTAGTCATACATGTGGGAGCACTCCTTCTATTTATAGGGAAGATTATGAGTTTAGTGACTGTTTATCAAAGTCCATAATTATCAACGTGATTAGTGAGGTGATTCTATACTAATCACTTAGATTAATACCTATTTTGAGGTGATTCTATACTAATCACTTAGACTAATACCTATTTTATGTTGTCAGGTAATCTTAAGTTGTATCTAGGTTTAAACTTTCTCAAATGGTCTTCAAGTAATCAATTTACTTGCCATTGTAGAGCTAATCTAAGAACTAATAAGATAACCATCATATAGCAGGAAGTTGAGTACGATAAGATATTGATAAAAATTCTAATTAAATATTTGAGTAATATCTTAATAATTAAAATGAAAACAATATATATATATATATATATATATATATATATATAAAATAATACTTTTTTTATTGAATATGATAGAATAATACTTTTAGTAGAAATATAATTGCGAAATGATAATTGAAAATAATATTTGAAAGAGTAGATGTCCCCTTGATGGGAATGCTAAAAAATGAGTTGAGAATCAATATTAATTTTAATTTTGTTATTAATCATTATAAGTTTTATTTATTAAAAATAATTAAAAAAATATTATAATTATTGATTAATTTTATAATGAATTCACTCCATCTTATATCTATTTGTTTGTATTTTTTTAAAAAATTCTTTTACATGGACATTTGTGCTTGGTATTTTATCCGCAATGCTTTTATCAAACATGTGGACAAATTGGTATATGAATGTTCTAACTTAATAATAGTTATGAGTTTGAGCTGTGTATTGTGTTAAATATTTAAAGACAAGTCTGTTTTTATTAAATCTATCCACTTTGAACATAATTGCCTGTCTAGAAGATAGTTGTGGTTAAGGTGGCATGTCAAATAAAAAAAGAAAAAAAGAAACAGAAAGACGAGTATTAAATATATTAATTAATACAAATTTACGTTTCTATTACTTATATAATCTCTATTCAACGTCTCCCATCCACAGTTACGTTTAATCTGAACTTTATCAATATATTAAATTTAATAAAAATAACATGTATTACTGTTTAATTTGAATATATATATATATATATATATATATATATATATATAATAAAATAGTATAAAATAATATTTATAAGATTTTATATAATAAAAACTTTATTGTATAAGAATTATATAATAAACTTAAATATAAATACTAATATATTCATCATATATTTCAAAATATACCTTTTCATAAAATTTATTTAAAATATATTTGTATGATCACAATATAAAATAATATAAAATTAAATTAAAGTTCTCCATTATTTCACTTACTCACATGTAAAACATACTGTCATCATGTATCTAAAAATAAAACAAACACCACACATAAATAAGGATATAAGTTTTTATCTTAATCAAATAATAACAAATCAAACTTTCATAATTCGTCTAACAATTACAAAGAGACAAAACTCTCTAATGTTACATTAAGTTAGACTTAAAAGATTTACACCTTTCATATATTATTCATATATTTCCATTAGCTCATATTTCAAACCTAGAATATTTATACTACAAGAAAAAACTATTTAGAGACCAATATTTAGCTACCAAATAAAATGGTTGTTAATTGTGACTAAAATAGTCACCAAATTAAATTTTGGTCTCTAAATAACTATAAAATAGAAGTAATAATTGGATTTAGTAACCAATTAAGTCAAATAATTGATATCTAACATTAGCTACCAAAGTTTTAGTGACATATGCCATTAGATTCTAAATTAATCTCTAACTTAATTAGATACCAATTTAGAATCTAGAATCTAATCGCATAAGTCATTAAAATTTTGGTAGCTAATGTTAGATACCAATTATTTGACTTAATTGGTCACTAAATCTAATAATTACTTATATTTTGTAGTTATTTAACAACCAAAATTTAATTTAGTGACTATTTTGATCACAATTAACAGTTATTTCATTTGGTAGTTAAATATTGATTTCTAAATAATATTTTTCTTTTAGTGTTATATTATATGTCTCTGTTAGTTATTATAATCTCTATTCATTAAACGTCTCCCATCTTCAGTTACATTTAATCTGAACTTTATGAATACATTAAATTTAATAAAAATAACATGTAGTACGGTTTAATTTGACTATATATATAATGTTTAATAAAATAGTATTTTAAAAATAATTAAAAAAACCAGTTTCTTTAAACAAACTATATTTAACAAAAATGTTAATAAATATAGATGCTTAACAAATACAGCATTTAATAGTTAATTATGCACTCAATTTGATGATAAAAAACTTCACTATATGTTATATTTAAAAAGTAAAATAATTAGGTTATCAATTTAATATATAATATATTTAATAATTAATTTAATAAACATAATATACATTTTAGGTAAATAAATTTATTAAATGTTTATGATATAGAGGAAATAAATTAATTTGAATAATTAGTTTTTGTGTGTATGTATGTATATATTTTACAGTTTTTACATTTTAATTTCTAGTTTTATAAGAAGAATGAGTTTTAACAATTCTTTCTTTCTTATTATTTTATTTTAGAGTGTCGGAGAAAATATATAAAAAAATTAATATGCAAGTCGGAAGTGTGTAAAAGTAATTACTATATTTGTTTTCAACTTGTTTTATGGGAGACTACAATGATGATGATAGAGAAAGGATTAAGATAATTAAATGCATATATTTATTTTTATATTACTTTCAAATGTATATATTTAATTTTATATTATTTTCAAATGTATATTGTTGCTGATGAAAAAAAAATAAGAAAGTGAGTAAGACATATATCCTATAAAATAATATTACTTCAAAATAACAAATAAATAGTCTTTTTTCTACTAATATAATTTATTTAAGATCCAACCTCCATATACAATATCTTAAAATAGTTATTCATTAATAATTTTATTATAATTGTCACTATAAGAAATCAGCCAAATAGCTACCAAAAATATGCGTGGGTTAATGACCCAAGCAAGAAGCGTAGGCCAAACCCACTCTAAAATATCATAGCCTACACAATCTGAATAAAAAAAAATTGAAAAAGAAAATAAAGCTAAGCGGGGGCTAGACCCACGCAGCACAATATTATTTGCAATTAATTAATTGCAATCTGCGTGGGCTAGACCCACGCCAAACACAAAAGAAAATTTAAAAAAGAAATTAAAATCAAGCAGGGCCCAGCAACGTGAGCTAGACTCACGCAAAACGCAAAAGAAAATTCAAAAAAATAAAAATAAAATCAAGCGGGGGCCAGACCCACGCATCACATTATTATTTCCAAATAATTAATTTCAAGCAGCGTGGGCTAGACCCACGCAAAACACAACAGAAAATTAAAAACATAAAAATAAAACCCAGCGGGGGCCAGACGCACGTAACATAATATTATTTGCAATTAATTAATTGCAAGTAGCGTGGATCAGACCCACGCACCATAATATTACAATAATTTTTATCGAATTAATAAGTATAATATTAAGCGTAATAAGGCAATAAAGTTCTTCAGGTCTAATGGTAATGGGTGTTGTTCAGCTGCTGAGAGGTTCTGGGTTCGAGTCTTGCCTCTGCATTTTGTCTAAAATTTGGAAATAAATGGTTAGTGGTGAGTAATAAAAATAATATAATAATAAGACTTTTTATAAATCTTTTATAATTGTATTATAAGCTTGGGCTTGACCCCCGCAAGCTTCTGCCATGCGTGGGTCTGACCCACGCATAATTTATTATATTTAATTATGCATTCAGTTGCGTGGGCTAGACCCACGCAAGATAATTTGCTTCTAGGATTTTAGCGTGGTTCCCTTGCCCACACTATACCCACGCATATGCGTGGTTTTTTCATATTTTGCGTGGGCTTTTGGCCCACGCTATATCAGAGTATTCTTGTAGTGTGTGCAACTTATTTTTCATGTATTTACTGTATAAACAAATAATCAGAATATAATTAAAAAATATAGATATATAAATAATTGATATGATTAAATAAAGACAACAGTGTGTATTTAAAAATAAATTAAATAATAAAAATAGTTAAATAGAACATTGCATAATTGAATATAAATTAAGTAAATAAATAAAATTCATAACTAAAAATAAATAAACATACCAACACGTAACTTTTTAATTTATCTACTCATACAATTATATATAGGAGATTATTTACATAACTCTTAGAACCAAATCCCAATGCCCTGTTACACTCATACGCAAAGTCCGAAAAAATTGGTTTAATGCATTTTGACAAATAATTGAGAAAATATTTTAGGGTACTTTGAACCTTAAACTCTAAACTCTAAATCCTAAACCTTAAACTCTAAACATTTTTATATATTAGGCAGATTGGGATTCAATTGCAAATGGATTAAATGGGTTAAAGCATGCATGAAATCGACCACAATATCGGTACTGGAGAATGGTAGCCCAACAAAGGAGTATAAACCGAAAAGGGGACTTAGGCAAGGCGACCCTTTGGTGCCGTTCTTGTTTCTCATAATTGATGAAGGGCTTATTGGGTTAGTCAGGAAAGCTAAAAGAGCTGGGTTGTTTAAAGGAGTCGAGGTGGGCTCTTAGAGAATGCAGGTAGACTTGCTGCAATTTGCAGATGACACGATTTTTTTCTGCAAACCTTCATGTTATAATGTCTTAGTAGTTAAAGTCATATTAAGGTCGTTTGAGGTGGTGTCAGGACTTAGGGTCAACTTTCATAAGAGTGTGGTGGGGTTGGTGGGTATCTCACAACTTGATGTACTTGTGTTCTCTAAGTGCTTAAACTGCCGGCAGATGGAAATGCCATTCAAGTATTTAGGTATGTTAATTGGCGGCTATCCTAGGAGAATTGAGTTCTAGAATTCAGTTGTTGATAAAATTAAGTCTAGATTGTCTAAATGGAGGGTAAGATGTTATCCTTGGCGGGTCAGATATGTCTTACTAAATCTATCATTAGTGCTTTACCTCTATTTTATTTCTCATTCTTCAAAGCACCTATTGTTGTATGAAACCAGATTAGAAGAATTCAGGCAAGGTTCCTTTGGGGGTGGGGATTTGAAGGAAGAAAGATTGCTTGGGTGAAGTGGGAGAAGGTATGTAGTCCAGTTGCTGCAGGTGGATTGAGTATTAAGGATATTGGTTGCTTTAATGATGCTTTGCTTACTAAGTGGAAATGGAGGTTTGAGTCGGCAGAAGAGGGCTTGTGGAGAGACATTTTGGAAGCGAGATACGGATCGAGGAGGAATTTATATATTACATTTGAGCATAGGAGCCAAAGGTAATTGGTTTGATTGTAGATCCAAGTGGATTTTGGATGACGGGAGGAATGTTAAATTCTGGGAAGATAGGAGGGTTGAGGACAGTTTTGAAAGAAAAATTCCCAAGGTTGTTTTTAATTTCTATGTGTAAGGATAGTTTGGTGAGTAATCTTGTGGATCCAGTGCAAATTACGAGTGGTGGATGTCAGAGTTGGAATCTAGGCTGGCGTATGGAGATGTTTGTTTGAGAAAAATTATAGAAGAGCAGTTGTTGGATAAGATATCTAAAATTCATTGAAATTCGGAGGATAAGGATAGACTTATGTGGGTAAGGAAGGATGAGTAAGAGTATACAATTAAGTCTGGGTACAGTGTTTTGAATAAAGATGAGTCTAAAAATGAGCAAGAGTATGCAGTCTTATGAGGTATTTCAATTACTTTGGAGTCTAAAAATACCTCCTTCAGTGTTAGTTTGTGCATGGAGAATTCTTCTGGACAAGTTACCGACTAGGGTAAATCTAGGTAGGAGAAGAGTGTAACTTGGGAACGCATGCTGCCCTTTGTGTCAAGATGGGGATGAAACTTCTCGACATCTGATTAGTTCATGTAAGGTGTCACAGAGAGTATGGGATCACTGCGAGAGGTGGATTGGGAATGTGACAGCTAGGCATGACGATATCACTTCTCATTTTTAGAGCTTTCATTTAATGGGTCATAGTAATAGGGTCAATTCAGTATGGAAAGGTATATGAGTGGCTATTGTATCTGAGATCTGGAGTCATAGAAATAAGGCAGTATTTAGAGGCGGGGTAGTGGATGCTGAAGAGATTTTTAGTCTAACACAACTTAAGGGGTGACTTTGGATTAAGTACAAGTTGAAGCATAACTCTGTCTCTTATTCTGATTGGCATTTCTCACCTCTTAAGTGTCTTCTTTCAGTGGTTTAGATGTGTAGTTTGTGTAGGAGATTTTTAGAGGGGGTTTTGGAGAGAGAGTGTAGGGAATTAGTTCCCTCAATCTTGTAGAGTACAATAGAAGGTTGCTTGTTTTGCAGGTACTTATGTTTGTGCGACTCGACTATTCCTAGAAGACGAATGCAGTAATGGATTCAAATGGAGTGTAGGATTAGTGTAGGGGCAAAACATACATTGATGTTGTTTAACTCCTTATTGGTATTCTGCAAGGGAGTACATGTTCATTGGTAGATATCCTTATGCTTTTTGGGATTTTTTAGGTTGGTCTACCTTGTACTGTTTTCATTATGTTGTATCACAGGTTGCCCCAGGTTTTGCCATGTGTATAAGGGTTGGTGCACCCCTAAAGTGTGTCTCTTAATTTCATTTATTTTTGGCTGTTCAAAAAAAATTTCCAATACAAGCTTGTTAATAATGTCATTAACAATTTCAATTCATATGTGTTATTTTTCCCTACTTTTGGTGCCATTGATTAGTCTGCTATATACTTAGATAAACTCCACATGTTCTTATTTTTTGCAGTGTAAGTTTTCTAATACAATGTATGTGCTATCATAGTTTTGATCCTACATAGACAAAATTCTAAAACTATATAAACCCTCAGCATAAAAAAAACATTTTTGTTTGTGCTTTCTGCTTCTGCAAGAACCTTGAACCCCTGCACACTAGCATATATACTGTGACTGACTTTGATCTTCAAACCAACTCCCTGTTTCTTTAAGTAATCAAATTTTGCTCCCTTAACCAAAACAAATGGCTAATAATTTCTTTGCTTGTTCAACAAATTACACACATTCTATCTGTCACATGTACTCTCCTATTGTACAAATTGACTCAAGTTGGTACCTTATTCAGTGAAACTCTCCAACCACAAATTTGGGTTGACGGTAAAGCTTTTTGTTTTCTAAAACATATCATACATATCTCCATCTTCCCTCTAATCTCATTCATATCCCTTTTATAAGCTGAACTCGCCAAATGCTTTGGATTTCCTTCACCAATCCACCGCTCATATATATCTTCCTTATCCCTTCTCATCATACTCTCCTAAAGTAATTGCATGACTTATTCTATCAACTCTTTCCACTCAAACCAAACTCTTCTCCAATCTAAACATCAAACCCAATGTTTGCCTTGTCATTCTCCAACCTCCATTACGTGTGCTCCCTTTTGGTTTGAATTGGCAAAAATTCTATATTTTTCTTTTAACATAGCCTCTCCTAATCATTTATCTTCCAAAAAATAGGATTTTATTTTATATTCATATTTTCCAACTAACATTATCATTAAACAAACCACCTATTTCTCCATTGTCATATACTCTCATAAGGTCTTTCCACCACGTAGATTTGTAAGAGTTTCCTTTACAATTATTGAGACTCCTTTAAAAACTAAAATATCCTTTTATTGAACCCTTTTGTAAGAGTTTCCTTTACAATTATTGAGACTCCTTTAAAAACTAAAATATCCTTTTATTGAACCCTTTTGTAAGAGTTTCCTTTACAATTATTGAGACTCCTTTAAAAACTAAAATATCCTTTTATTGAGCCCTTCCTTCCATTGCTAATCTCCATTTTCATTTTTCTAGGAAAATTATATCTAATTTTCTTTTGTCTTTTATCCCTAGCCCAACGTCCTCTTCACTCTTACACGTTGTTTCTCACTTCACTCTGTCATCTTCTTCCCTCATGTCCCATGTCCATATGAAATCCTCGTGTATCTTAACAACATCTTTCTTTCCCGTTTATGGTATTTTGAAGATTGATAGGAAAAATAAGGGCATGGCTGAAAGTACTAACTTGACTAAGCATTCCTTTCTTGTTAGGGACAAAAGGGAGGATATACCTATGTCTCAAGTGTGTGTTGCATAGGAGTAAGTAAACAATAAAAATTGTGATGACAATAGTAATGTAGAAAGCATGAAGAATCACTACAAGAAAAAGGTTGTTTAGAGATCAATTTTTAACTACCAAATGAAATGATTACTAATTGTGACCAAAATAGTCACCAAATTATATTTGGTTGCTAAATAACTACAAAATATAAGTAATGATTGAATTTAATGACCAATTAAGTCAAATAATTGGTACCTAACATTAGCTACCAAGGTTTTAGTGACCTATGTCATTAGATTCTAAATTAATCTCTAACTTAATGGTATAGGTCACTAAAACTTTGGTATCTAATATTAGATACCAATTATTTAACTTAATTGATCACTAAATTTAATCATTATTTATATTTTGTAGTTATTTAGCAACTAAAATTTATTTTGATGACTATTTTGGCTACAATTAACAACCATTTCATTTGGTACCTAAATATTGATCTCTAAATAGTTTTTTTTCTTATAATGAATATAGATAACATGAATTGGACAAAAACCAAAATTTAGCATTGTACCATAATCTAATGTAATAAATATTGAAGGAAGACTCCAAACTTATGAGATAGCAATTTGTTTTTTTTTTTTTTTTTTTTTTTGTTTAAA